>ERZ779869.1821-NODE-1821-length-18845-cov-3.027994_pt1 | contig 18845 bp, 16 predicted proteins | sample MGYA00511557_ERZ779869 | MGnify/ENA primary metagenome ERZ779869 (study PRJEB29588, sample SAMEA2154620) | human gut metagenome | biome: human gut; feature: human-associated habitat; material: faeces | place: Denmark | collected 2008/2010 ...
GTCGCTTATGCAGAGGGTTGTCGGCTCTTCAATATATATTCCGACCGTTCCCGACGGAGTGTATTTGAGCGCGTTCGACAGCACCTGCTCCACAACGAATGACAGCCATTTTTCATCGGTGACGACCTTTTTCCCGAGGGGTTCGTAAACAAGATTTATCCTGCGACGAATAAACTGGGTCGAGAATTTTTTGACTGCCGAGCGCACGATTCCGTCAAGGTCGTATTCCATAAAAACGTAATCGGTTGAATCAGAGTCAAGCCGGAGAAACGCCAGCACCATATCCACATACTGCTCAATACGCTGAAGATCCTCCGCCACCCTGCGCGAAAACTCGCTGTCCTCGTTCTGCTGATTCAGCCGTATCGAAGCGATGGGAGTTTTTATCTGATGCGCCCACAAAGTATAGTAATCTATCATGTCCGCATATCGGCAGTTCATAAGCGTAAGCATATCGGACTGCTCTTTTCTCAGCAAGCGTATTATATCCTGATAATCCGCGTCGTCAAGCGTCAGTGCGGGAGGCAGCTCCTCCATAAGCTCGGCGCTGAGCCCCTTCAGCGTACATAACCGGCAATGCTTGCGGTACGCCGCCCGGCAGTCAAGAGCCAGCAGCAGTATGCCGAGGGCGGCACACAAAGCGGAAGGATATATGACCGCTCCGAGCGGTAAATGGTAAAGTGCAAATACCACCGCAAAAATAACGCAGAACAGCAGAAAGACCAGTATTCCTTTGTACCGCTGTCTCAGATACCGAAAGAAAAAACGCATATTTGGTCCTCCGCCCCTTATTCGACGATATATCCCACGCCGAATTATGTCATGATAAAATCCGTAAGTCCCACTGAACCGAGCTTTTTTCTCAGGCGATTTACATTGACGGTCAGCGTGTTCTCATCGACAAAGCAATCTGTCTCCCAGAGGCGCTCCATCAGTTTTTCACGGCTTACGACCTTTCCTTTGGCTTCCATAAGCGCAAGCAGGATACGGTACTCGTTCTTGGAAAGCTCAATGCGCTCGTCATTGTAGAGAAGTGTGTTGTCCCCCGTGTTCAGCAAAGCGCCGCGATGCTCAAGAAACGCCCCTCCCGTTCCGAAATCATATGTTCTGCGCAACAGTGCCTGTATTTTTGCCGTAAGCACACTCTGGTCAAAGGGCTTTGAGATAAAATCATCCGCTCCCATGTTCATTGCCATTATAATATTCATGCTGTCAGACGCGGAGGAAATGAATATGATGGGAACATTTGAAACATTCCTTATCTCGCGGCACCAATGATATCCGTTAAAAAAGGGCAAGGAAATATCCAGCAGCACAAGCTGTGGGTCAAAAAGGGCAAACTCTGCCATCACATTGCGGAAATCCTGCACGCAATGTGTCTGCCAGTTCCACATTTGCGCCTGTACGCTGACCGCGTCCGCAATGCCCCTGTCGTCCTCAACGATCAAAATGCGGTACATATGATGCCCTCCTTTTTATGCTCCGGAAGCGCCGTGCCGGACGCCAATAACGTACTCCCCGGTCACGCCATGTTGCTTTCACAAATGATTATACCACTCGCAAAATATAATGTCAACCTGCCCGATACCGTTTTCAATATCCCCCGCGCATTTCAGCTTTATTACTTTTATATCGTATTTTTACCTTACTCTGCTTCTGAGGTTGACAAAACCCGCCGGAAAAGATATAATGTCATCTGATAACACCCGTCGGTATCAGAAAGGACACGACACATGAAACAAATAACCGAAACACTCTCCACCCCGGTAAGAGACTCCTGCGACGTCGCAGTATGCGGCGGAGGTATCGCCGGGATAAGCGCCGCTCTCGCCGCCGCAAGACGTGGAGTCGACGTTCTGCTTATTGAACGCGAATATGCCACCGGCGGACTTGCCACGCTTGGGCTTGTAACATATTATCTTCCTATCTGCGACGGAATGGGCAGACAGGTGGTATACGGTATCGGAGAGGAGCTTTTGCGGCTTTCAATAAAGCACGGGTGCGAGGGTAAGCGTCCCGACGCATGGCTTGACGGAGGAAGCGTAGAGGAAAAAGCCGCCTACCGCTTCAAATCGGGATACAACGGTCCGCTTTTCATTCTTGAGGCGGAAAAACTGCTGAAGGAAAACGGTGTGCGCATTCTTTACGGGACTCAGGTCTGTTCGGCAGTTACGGAAGACAAACGGATCACAGCACTTGTCGTTGAAAACAAAAGCGGCAGATACGCAATAGAAGTCCGGAAGACCGTGATAGACGCCACCGGAGACGCCGACGTCGCCGCCTTTGCAGGAGCCGAAACGGCGCTTTACCCGCGCGGAAACACACTTTCCGGCTGGTATTATTACATAAATTCCGAGGAAAGAAAATGCCTCATGTTCGGCGGGGCTGAGATCACGGAAGAACAGCTCGCCGCCGGCAAAAAACAGCCGAAGCTGCTTTCCGAACGCCGTTTTACCGGCATAGACGGAGCCGAGATCAGCGAAATGGTTCAGATGTCGCACACGGCAATACTTGAGGACTGGCAGAAAAAGCACTCTGCCGATCCAACATATCTGCCCGACACGCTTGCTACTATTCCCCAGCTTCGCATGACGCGCCGCATTTGCGGATACGCATCCCCCGATCTTGCGGATGATGCTGTTCGGGTCGAGGACAGCATAGGTCTTATCAGCAGCTGGCGCAAACGCGGTCCGGTGTACGAGCTGCCGCTCGGTTGCATAATCGCGCGCGGTTGCCGCAATCTGCTTGCTGCGGGCAGGGATATCTCCGTCACGGACAAGATGTGGGACATCACACGGGTAATCCCACCCTGCGCCGCAGGAACAGCCGCGGCGCTGTTTGATGATTTTTCGTCCCCCGACACCGACATGGTGCATAAGATACAGGATTCCCTCCGCACCGGCGGCGTCAGACTTCACACCGACGAGCTGTAAGCCGTAAGCGACAGAAAATCACGAGGGTTGCTGCACCGATGCAGCAACCCTCGTAATTTTATTTTTGGGGGATTCTTATTTTTTGGATTCGTTGTACCTCATAATCGCGCACAGCAGCTCAGCGCAGCCTATCCTGTCGAGCTTTGATCTTGCCGTGCCATCAAGACCCGCACCTACAAATCCCGCCGCCTTCATTGCCCCGAACTCTGCCGACGCCCACGCCGGAACGCTGTCAACCGTCAGCCCCGCCTCGCTGTCCCCGTCGGCTTTTATTCCAAGCAGTCCCGCCGTAATTACCGCCGCCTCGGCGACCGTTATCGTCTCATCGGGCAAAAAGCACTGCTCGCCGTCCTTTATCCAGCCGTCGCACACGCCAAGCTCATATGCGGCTCCGATATACGGCTTCGCGGAGGCGGGAATATCCTCATCGTCGGCAAACACCGTGGTGTCGCGGGTCGGAAGATCGGCAATTCCCGCAGCCGTCATAGCCATAACGAGAAATTCCGAACGGCTTACTGTCTGCTCCGGATAAAAGCAGCTCTTGCCCCCGACCTCGGTACCGCCCATGATCCCGGCTTCGGCAACGCGTAGCGCCATGCTTTCAAATACACTGCCGGAAAGATCGTCAAAGCCATCTCTGCCGCCGCGCAGCGTTACCCTGACGCTTACCGCAGCCTCTCCATCTGCCCGGTTTCCCCACTTGTCACGCACGGTATACGAGAAGCTGTCGCGCCCGGAAAAACCGTCCTCCGGCATATAAATGTAGCTTCCTGCCGCGCGGTCGGTAAGCAGGATACTTCCGTGACGCGGGTATGAGGTCAGCGAGAAAAACAGCTCGTCGCCGTCCGCGTCATATGCCGCAAGCCTGCCTGCCGTCGGCATACCGGAGTATGTGGCAGCGCCAAGCGCCGCCGTGGTCTTTTCAAGCGTCGGCGCGGCGTTATCCCCGTCAAGGAAGTTCACGGTGCAGGTATATTCATAACCCGACCCGTTCACACTGAAGGAAAATTCCGCATTTTTCACTTCCGCGTCTGCCGGGACAAAAGCCATGCGCGAAAGATTCAGGCGCGTAACGCTCTGCCCCTCGGCAAGCGCCATCGAGCCTATCTGAAGCCGCCCGGCAGAGGAATCCGGCAGCGACGTAAGCGTTATGTAGTCTATTGATGAAACGCCCGCGGCTGCTTCAAAGTCCGCCGCTTCAAAAATTGCCTCGCAGCCTTTTTTTGCCGTGACCGCCATTCTTTCGTCGTCTGCGATCACCTCGATCCCGGGCGAGAGCAGTGCCGCCGGCTTGCTGATGTTCTCATGGGACAACGCATCTACCGATACGGGTACTATCATCGGCATAGCCGTAAGCACCATGCACAAGGAAATTATAGTTGAAAACGATCTGAGCATTTTTCATGACCTCCGGATAATTATATCGAATCATTCAAATATACTCGGCATCGCGCCGCTTTATTCCTGTCGGGCGCTTATGCCTTACAAAAGCACGGCGCATCACGGCTTCGTTCCGCTTTGATATTCCGGGGCTCAGGCTTTTCGCAGCGCTGCATAACGCGCCGGAGCGATAAAATTACACTTTGTTTCAGAAGTATTCAAGAAAAAACCGCTATATCGGCTTATAATAAAGTAAGACTTAAAATATGATCGGACATGGTATCTGCAATGAAAATTGAAATAACTCCGGAGCTTGACGGTCTGCCGGTCTTTGACCTTTTGCGCAAGCGTATGCACCTTTCTACCGGAACGCTGACTTTGCTTAAAAATTCACCGACCGGGATCACGGTAAACGGCACGCGTGTTACCGTAAGATACAGGCTGAAAGCCGGGGACGTGCTTGAGCTTGACCTTGCAGACAAGTCTGAGACCGGGACGTCTGAGATAATACCCAAAAAGCTGCCCGTGTCGATAATTTTTGAGGATGACGACATAATCGCCGCCGACAAGCCCGCGGGAATGCCGACGCATCCCACGCACGGGCATCTTGACGACACGCTTGCAAATGCGCTGGCATACCGCGCCCAGAAGCGCGGCGAGCCGTTTGTTTTCCGTCCGGCAAACCGACTTGACAGGAACACCAGCGGAATAGTCCTGCTTGCCAAGAACCGACTTGCCTCAAGCCGTCTGTTTGAGGAAATGAAAAGCGGCAGGATACACAAGACCTATGCCGCCGTGACTGTCGGCGTTCCCGACCCGCAGGACGGATCTGTAAATGCTCCGATAGCACGCGCCGACGCCGGGATACTTATGCGCGTTGTGCGCGAGGACGGTGCTCCGTCCGTGACCGGATACCGCACCATGCGCGTATCGAAAGACGGCAGATACGCACTTGTAGCGCTTGAACCGCTGACCGGCAGAACGCACCAGATACGAGTTCACATGTCTCACATAGGCTGTCCACTGCTCGGTGATTTTCTGTACGGCGAGGAATGCCCCGACGTTATCGAACGTCATGCCCTGCATGCCGCAAGGCTTGAATTTACACATCCGATGACGGGACAGCTCATGCGCCTTTCCTCCCCGCTTCCCACAGATATTTTGCGGGTGCTTAAGGAAAATTTCTGACCTTCAGCCGTAATAAAAAACAAAAGGAGATCCGTAAAATGGATGAAAATAATCAGATAGACCCCGGTATTGCAAACGATGTCTTACTGAGTGACGCAGGTAATGAACGGAATGAACAGGATGAGCCGGATGACGCATCTGCTTCCCATAAACCGCACCGTCTCCCCGCCGTTTCGCTTGTGCTTTACGGCATCGCCCTTGTTTCGCTTGTGATCTATATAGTTGCACGGCTTTCACCCGCCTTTGCCGATTTTTTCAACCGGAACATCGGCGCGGCGGTGCGCGGATCTCTCTCATATCTGACCGGATGGCTTCCCTTTTCGCTCGGCGAGGCGATGATAATCTTTCTGCCCGTGGCGGCGGTATTCATGATAATCTACGCCTGCCGGAATTATGCCGACAGCTGGCGCTCGGTGTTTGTATATCTCGGAACGGTGCTTTCCTTCATATCCCTTTTGTTTTCGATCTTTGTGCTCGGCTTCGGAACAGGATATTACGGTACGACGGTCGACAAAAAGCTCGACCTTGACCGCACCGACGTCTCACCGGAGGAGCTGTACCAAACAGCGTCGATACTTGCCGACCACGTAAACGAGGAAGCGCAGAACGTAAAGTATCAGTATAACGGCTTTTCCGTAATGCCCTACACCTATGACGAGATGAGCAAAAAGTTAGTCGAGGCTTACGCCAAGGTGTGCGATGAATATGACTTCATCCCAAGACTTTCCTCCCGCGTCAAGCCGGTCATGCTCAGCGAGCCGTGGACCTACACGCAAATTTCCGGCGTATACACCTATTTCACAGGCGAGGCGAACATCAACACCAATTTTCCGGATTACACGATCCCATATACTGCGGCGCACGAAATGGCGCACCAGCGCGGGATAGCGCGTGAGGATGAAGCCAATTTCATTGCATTTCTCGTATGCATCGCCTCCGACGACCCATACATCCGTTACAGCGGATATCTTGAAGTATATGAGTATGTGGCTGACGCTCTTTGTTCCGAAGATATAACGCTTTACTCGACGGTACGCTCGAAGCTTAGGAACAATGTCAGAGAGGAAATGGCGGCCTATTCGGCGTTCTTTGACAAATACTGTGACAATATTGTCGCGACAGCTACCGAGACAGCTAACAACAGTTATCTTCAGATGCAGGGGACTGTCGGTTCAAAAAGCTATAAGCTGGTAGTCAATCTGACCGTGGCATATTACCGTAATATAGCATATAATAACATCGGGACGGATTCGTGATTCCCATAAAAAACACATATGTTATTTTAAGGGAATCCTGACGTATCATCACCGGATGTGCCGGTAAAATACCGGTCAAAGCGGCGTTGCGGCGGAGGAATCGGAGCGAAAAACAAAGTTTTTTCGAAGAATTTTCCTCCGCCCCTTTTCTTTTGGGTAATTTTATGATATAATTAAGCGATTAAGAATCTGCATTCTCGTTTTGAGTTATACTATATATGCTTTCGCGCGGAAAATGCGCGGGGTCAGTGCAGCGGCTTTACGCTGAATACTATTAGCCGCCCCGGGCGGCATGGGGACTGAAATGAAAAAAATAGTTATCAACGGGGGACTGCCCCTTTACGGCGATATCAGTGTCAGCGGCATGAAAAACGCCGCACTTCCGATTATTTTTGCAAGCATCCTCACAAAGGACAAATGCGTCATTGAGAACCTGCCCGAGGTAAGCGATGTCACACTTTCGCTTGAGATACTGCACTCTATGGGCGCGACAGTGAAAATGCTCAACCGCAATACCGTTGAAGTTGATACCACGCACTTCGTCGGCGGTTCGTCTCCTTATGAGCTTGTCTCAAAGCTGCGCGGCTCGACATATCTTCTCGGCGCGGAGCTTGGTAGATTCGGCGAAGCAAGAGTCGGCTTTTCAGGCGGCTGTGACTTCGGCACAAGACCCATAGACCAGCACAAAAAGGGCTTTGAGGCGCTTGGCGCCGTTATGACTATCGAAAACGGCTGTAACCACATTGTAACCGGTCCCGGCGGACTTTGCGGAGCTTCGATTTATTTTGATATTGCCAGCGTAGGCGCAACGATAAACGTAATTCTTGCCGCTGTCATGACACCGGGGCGCACTACGATAGACAACGCCGCCCGTGAACCTCACATAGTTGACCTTGCCAACTTCCTCAATATGTGCGGTGCAAGAATATCCGGAGCCGGAACATCATTCATCAAAATTCAGGGTGTGGAACGCCTGCACGGGTGCAACTATACCATTATCCCCGACATGATAGAGGCGGGAACATATATGGCGGCTGCCGCCGCAGCGGGAGGTCGCGTGACCGTGCGCGGCATAATTCCCAAGCACATGGAGACCGTTACAGCCAAGCTGCTTGAAATGGGCGTCGAGGTGGACGAATGTGACGACAGCATAGTGGTCAGCCGCACGTCGCCACTCCAGCACGCCAATATAAAGACCTATTTCTACCCCGGCTTCCCCACCGATATGCACCCGCAGTTCAGCGCGCTGCTTGCAATGGCGTCCGGTACATCCACAGTTACAGAGGGCGTGTTTGAAAACAGATTCAGATATGTGGATGAGCTTAAAAAGATGAACGCCGATATTTCTGTTGACGGAAGAACGGCAACCATAGTAGGTCCTGCGCATCTTACCGGAGCACCGGTAAAAGCCGTTGACCTTCGCGGCGGTGCGGCGCTTGTTATTGCCGGACTTGCGGCAAAGGGCAAAACAGAGATATGTAATGTTGAATATATCGAGCGCGGTTACGACAATATCGTAGGAAAGCTCCGCGGTATCGGAGCAGACATTTCGCTCGTCGATATTCCGGACGCCGTAGTCGAAAAAGCAAATTAAATCCTCCAAACCGATAAAATATTGTAAAATAACGCCGTGCGGCATTGAATGCACGGCGTTATTTTTTCACATATACGCGGCGGGCTGTCGCTGAAAGCGGCAGCCCCATGCGGAATATAAAAAGTCTCAAGCCTCAAGCTGTCTGCCGAGAAAACCTGCGGCGGTTTCAACGAGCTTGGCTTCTATGCCGTTGCCCGCAAGATTTGACCTTTTGCTGCTCTCGCGGTTCACAAGAGAAACAACACATCCGAGTATGTCCCCCTCACTGATGATAGGCATAGCACAGCTGATATAATGCACACCCTCGTTCTGCACGGGAGACAGCTTCTCCTCTCCGTCGTGCCAGATATACATACTGCGTCCTTCAATTATCTTCTCCAGCTCCTCGGAAAGCTGTTTGTCGGCATAATCCCTCCGCGGTACTCCGGCGGCGGCAATGACCGCGTCGCGGTCGCAGATTATCACATCCAGCTCGCAGGTTTTATGCAGTGTGTCGGCGTACTGAGCCGCAAATGCGTTAAGCTCGCCGATGGGAGAATATTTCTTGAATATCACCTCACCGTCGCGGTCGGTGTAGATCTCAAGCGGGTCGCCCTCCCTTATTCTCATTGTTCTTCTGATCTCCTTGGGAATCACGACGCGCCCCAGGTCGTCGATCCTCCTGACTATTCCGGTTGCCTTCATTTATATAAATCTCCTTTTTGAATCCTTGTTTTTGATGTCGGTCAGCTCTATTATTCTTTGCATCTTGTCGGAAAATATACTATCAATTACTTATTAAACCTGTTTTCACATTGAATTAAAAACAGCCTCGGCATAATACCGGCAGCCCGCCGCCTTACGAAATGATATATGAAAACAAAAAATCCGGGCAGACTGCCGGATGCTTTTAGCTTCCGACAAACCGCCCGGACAAAAACCGGATATCTATTATTAATTATTTAAGCATCGCCGCGCCGACGATACCCGCGTCGTTGCCCAGCTTTGCAATGCGGATCTGCGTTTCGGGAACGATTCCCCCACCGTACTGCTCCTTGCGTACCATAGGGATAAGCGGTTTAAGAAGGAAATCCCCTTCGTTGGAAATTCCGCCGCCCAGAGATATGACCTCCGGCTGGAAGATATTAATTATATTCACAAGCCCGCACGCCAGATAATATACATATTCACGGAACACCTCTGCCGCCGCCTCGTCCCCGGCGCGCATGGCGTCGCACGCAGTGCGTCCCGATATCTTTCCGCGCTCGTTTGCAATGTCCTCGATAAGAGTGTGACGTCCCTTTATGCGGCATTCCTCCAGCTTTTCGCGGGTCATGTTGATAAGAGCGGTGGCAGAGCTGTAAGCCTCCCAGCAGCCGAGTCTGCCGCATGAGCACTGACGTCCGCCTGCGCTTATGACAATATGACCGAGCTCCGCACCGGCGTTGTTGAAGCCGGTCAGGATCTTATTGTCAATTATCACTCCGCCGCCGACGCCCGTACCGAGAGTGATCATTACCGAGTTTGAGCTTCCCTTTGCCGCGCCGGCAACCGCCTCGCCCCACGCCGCCGCATTTGCGTCGTTAGCAATATGTACCGGAAGCTCCCCTATGCGGCTTTTAAGCATATCCGCGATCGGAAGCTTGCGGAAAGGCAGATTGTTTGCATACTCCACCCGCCCAGTAGCATTGTCAACGATTCCGGGAGAGGCGATACCGACCGCGGAGACCTCAGAAATCGCAATTCCCTTTTCCGCGGCAACGCGGCGGCAAAGCGTCGCCATATCATCCACGATAAGCTCGGGGGCGCGCTGCGCCTGAGTGGGCATACTTTGCTTTACGACAATATTCATACTCTCATCCACAAGTCCGACGGCAATATTCGTTCCGCCAAGATCTATTCCGATTCTATACATCAGATACCTCCCGCCGCCAAGCGGCTCAAGAAAAAACAATATACGGGAGGACAAGTCTCCCGCATATAATTATATCGCATGAAGGCTGCCGTGTCAAGGCATAAAAGACGTTTTTTGATTTTTTCGCAACCAAATGTAACAAAGTATTCCGCAACCGCAGGTTGCGGAATAACTGTATTCATAATGGGAACGATGGATACCATGCGTCTTCCGTATTTATGTTTGATTGCTTTTTGCAGAACATTCTTGACATTATCCAGTTGACCGTATATAATAATATCCTGCTGAAGGATAGCCCGTGTTTGGATACATGACATTACGACCGGCGGAAAAGCTATGGGATATTTTCCAAACATCGCATACAAAAAACGCGTGAGAAAACCCGTTTTTAAAAAGGCTGAATGCGCAGAAAAACAGCCATTCCATCTATATTCTCCTTATAAGGGGTGTAATTTCGCAGACAAAAATGCTATTATCAACACGAAGGACTTAACGGAGGTTTTCACTTATGGATCAGATCGCAACAGGTAAATATATTACCAAAAAACGAAAAGAACAAAATCTGACGCAAGAACAACTTGCTGAACGGTTGGGCGTTTCAAATAAGACGATCTCAAAATGGGAAACGGGAAAATGTATGCCCGACTATTCCATAGTTGAATCGTTATGTAAGGAACTGAACACCACACTCGCCGAATTGATCAATGGTGAAGAAGATGAAAAAAGCATACATACTTATGACAATGAGCAGATCATTGATATGATTAAAGAAATGCAGAATCTGAAAAATGAGAAAAAGATGATAATCGGATATATCTTTATAGTCATGGGTCTTGTTATGCTCGTTTTATCAAAAATGATGGGCGGGACAAACATTCAAGATTTTTTCGCGGGTTTCATGTTGGGACTTTCTATTGTAGAAATGGTGATAGGTATTTATCTTCTCGGTCGTTGGATAGCATATAAAAACAAAAACAAATGAGGTGTTGGCATATGAACAAAGGTTTGATCCTTCCCGTTATAAGAATTATATTATCATTAACAGGACTTGTAAGTTTGGCTGTTTGTATAGCTCAACCGGGAGAAAATCAAGTGTTGTTATGGTTGGGTCTCATGTGTAATTCTATTGCTTTTATACTGTATTGCATAGCAAACAGAAAGAAAAAATAAGCCGCACGTTGGCAAAAAACCGGGCTGCTGCGCAAATGCGCAGCAGCCAAAACTATTTTTTATTCAGATTATTTTACGCGGACTGCCTTGACAGCTACTGCTGTGCCGAGAAGGGCAACAAGAGCAACTATTGCAAGCCAGATCATTCCGTTATCTCCGGTTACGGGAGAATCGGGCTGAGTATCCACGGGAGCCTCGGTAACTACCGGAGCGTCTGTAACGACCGGAGCATCGGTGACCACGGGATCGGTGTCAACGGGGGCGTTCAGTATGTTGCCTTTGTAAAGCTTGAAGTTGGAGGCTTCAATTCCGGAATCCTTATTGTAAATGTAGAAAACGATACCAACGTCACCGGACGCGGCAAATTCATCAGCGGTTCCGGCGTGCATGTCAAACAGCTCACCGTTGAAGTAGACCGAGAAATTATAGCCCTCAACAACGATCATGAGATCGACATATCCGTCAGCGCTTGCCGCCTGCATTCCCTGGAAATCAAGAGAAGCGTAAGCAGAACCGTTGCAAAGGAGCTTACCGTCTACCATTACAGTACCGGTGGTCTTTTGGCCGCCCTTGGCAAGCGTCATGTCGCCGCTCTCTCTTCCGCCGTAAAAGCCGTAGAGATTGTCAATTACCGTTCCGGCATTGTTGAAGTACACACCGGCGTTTACTCCGCTGATTCGGACCTTACCGGTAAGGGTGTAGCTTTTGCCTTCACCAAGGGTAAGCCCCTCAATAGCGCCGCCCCACCAGAACCTGCCTTTTTGGGCTTCTGCGTGAGTTAGCTTTACGGTTTTGCCGTCAGCAGAAATATCAACAGTAGAAGCTTCGGACTCTGCTACCGAGCTGATAACGCCGGGAACATAAACGCCATCCTGAGCGTTGAACACAACATCGTAAAGCAGTTCGCCGTCTTTGGCTTCATCATAACTTTTGGTGAGCGTATTGGCGGCTGATGCGGATACGCAGAACGCGGAAACCAGCAGCAGCGCGCAGATAAGAACTGACAGTAATCTCTTCATTGTAAATCACCTTTCTTTAATCACCGGCACATCCGGTGTCGTTAAGAAGATTATACCATATTAAAGTCACAAAAGCAATACCAATTATAAATTTTATACAATTATATTTCTGATTTGTAAAAAGCCATGCATCCAAAGTCTTATAAATAAAGCATTATATGTGAACAAGTCAGCTCACGCGCGTTTTTACAGATTAAGAAGCACTATCGCCGCCGCACCGAGGGCGATCGCCGCCGCTTTTTTCATGGAAATGTGTTCCTTGAACAGAATCCACGAAAGCAGTGCGGCAATTATAGGTCCCCCACCCTGGATAGCAGGGTAAACGATAGCACCGTCCATCACGGTTGCAAGCCGGACGACGGATAGATTCAAAAGATAATTTGCCGCGCCGACAAGCAGGATGATACCGCACATCTGTTTTGAAAAAAATGCTTTTACTTTTGTGCCTTCATTCTCTTTCTGCCTGCGGTCAAGGACAAAGAAAAGCAGGAACGAAACAAGCATAGCGAAAAAGTAGCAGTAAATAAGATATGGCACCGCATACGCGTTATCGGTATGCATCGAATATATCTTGGAAATAAGCGAAAGCGTACCGTTGCATAATAGGGCAAGCACGGAATAGACGAGCCACCTGACGGAGAACTTCCCCTCTCCCGTGACCTTTGGATTTGCAAACAGCACCATGCAGATGACAAGAATAATAATGCCTACAACGCGCGTGAACGTTACCGCCTCGCCAAGAAAAATGAAGGAATAAGCAAGCGGCATGATCAGGCTGAAATTGACGATGAGCGTTGTAATAGAGAGCGGACCTTCCTCCAACGCTTTCAGATTGGTAAATACCGTTGCGGAGAAAAGACAGCCGAACGCAAACGCAGCCAGAATACCCGAGAGCGGCAGGTAAAGACTATCCCACTGCAAAACGGCTACTGTGAGTGCGCAAAGCATCGCAATTGCCGTAAAGCATCCGTTGAATAGCTGCAGCTGAGAGAGAGTTTTGCAGCGGCGGTTTGCAGGACCAAGTCCGACGGAATAAATTCCGCTTGATGCTATTCCTGTGAGAAGCAGAAGTACAGCGGTTGCGGTGGAGTTCATATAAGACCTGACGACCTTTCTTGTGGCATAACGGTAGTATAATAGCGCATTCTTTCGCATTTGTCAAGAGATATTTTATAACATCCCTGACCGATTTCTGAATAATAACCGATCCTGAGCCGGACAGGCACAAATAATCAGAGGAGATCTCTCCTTGATATGGTTTATACCGCTTCGGCTATTCCATATCTTCGTTGAGATCTCCTCGTTTTTTAACACATATAAGTGGTGTTCATTTTTTTATTTTCTCACGCGGTACACCCGCGCGTAAAATGTGGCTCAATCCGCAAACTTGATTTCAAGCCCCGCAAACATATACCTGTTTTCGGACACCGTCAGCGGCTTTACGGAAGCCGTCTTAAGCCCGCTCACAGTCACGCTTTCGGTCATGACCATCGGGTATTCCGCCTTGTAGCCGGCGCTTGCATAGTTGGTGTTCATTTTTGAATACAGACGAGGTCCGACATATGATGACGAAGACGGGTTTTTGTCCTCAATGACCAGCCCCTCGATAACGATATTGCGCGGCAGATAGCAGACATATCCGAAATCGTGGCTTCCGGGGTTTGAACCGTTGATAATTATCGCGTCACACCTTGCTCCTGCGGCGGGAATATACGTACAGTTGCGTATTATCAGGTCTCCGTTCCATGTGCTGCCGTAGTCGCTGCGCAGGTTTATAAAGTATTTGTTGTAAACCGTGGTATTTTCGATAAGAGCTGTTCCGTGACCTATTAGATTTATCCCCTGATGTCCCAGCCGGCAGTTCCTCAGCGTTACATTGTAAACGCCCTGATGTGCGTCAAACCGCGAAAAGCTGACTCCGTCAAAGAAGATGTTCTTTGAGTAGTTGGAAGCGAAAACGCCCCAGCGACTATTGTCAAGTATATCGTTGGTCTGCGAGCAATTTATCACCTTGAGACCGAGACACGATGTAGCCGTTATATCGTAGGTACCCATACTGACGGTAGTACCCGCGCTTCCGATCTTTTTATACGTCTTGTGTCCGGTAAGAACGCAATCTCTCACCTCGGAATTTACCGAACCGTTGAATATCAGGAATCCGAAATACGGAGCGCCGACGCCGCCCTCGTCATCGATCAGATGCTTAAGACCGTCCACGACGACATTCGAGCGGTAGATGCGTATTCCGCGATAGTAATAAGCCGTGCCGGGGTCGGCATTTGCAATTGTGGTGAAAATCCCGCCGCGAAGGGTTAGTGTCTTTTCGTCCACCGGACGTGCAACAAGCGAGGTCAGCTTTTCAAAATTCCAAAGTATCGGTGTGTCGTCCGAAACATTGCCGTCCTTGTCAACGAGGAAATTATCCTGCTGAGGCGCTCCGCTGTTCTGGTTGTTGCCGTAGCGTATGTACTGCTTTTTCTCGCTGTTGACCGCAGTGACTATGCAGTCGGAGGGCAGCTTTATACCGATGTTTTTCTGACCCGCAGAGAGCTTTTCAACGCCGGAAAGCGTAATAAGTCCCTCGGATGGTGCAACAAGAAAAACCTCCTTAGCACAGTTTTCCACATTTCTGTCGTCGATTATAAACCGGGCGCTGCTCCAGTCCGTATCGGTCATAATACGGATGTCGCGTGCCGCCCCGCCTATGTAATAGGTCGCATCCTCGCGCGCAAATACGGGCAGACCGTTCTTATTGGCGTATTCATGCGCCGCCGCTATTGCCGCGCAGTCGTCGGTGACTCCGTCGCCCTTTGCGCCAAAGTCCTCATAGCATACGACCTTGCCGTATTTATGCGAAAATACTTCTCCGTTTTTCATATCATACACTCCGTTTTCTCCGTTTTCGGCAAAATAATCAAGCGCTTCGTTAATTCCGCGCGAAAGACCGCCGCGTGATGTTCCGCAGATATTTACGGTCGTACCGTCAACGGTGACTGTAAAGCTACCGGCGTCTCCGTCAGATAGATCCGGAAGCAGAGAAAGCAGTATCCTGTACTGCCCGTCCTCCGATTTCGATTTCTCCATCAAAACTCCCGCAGTCTCAAATACTTTGCTCCGCAGTGTGTACGCCGCAACCGAGCAGACCGAGTCGCCCTCGGGGTACTCAATATAAAACCTGCCAAGAGATACGCCGCCGCAGGTTAGGCTGCTGAGGGGTGCGCCGGGATTTCCCGTGATCCTGAAATCGGCAGGCAGCTCAAAAGCGCCGCTGTCGGGTATCATCCCGATAAAACGATCCGCCGCCGCTTCAAGTCCTTCGGTGCCGCCGGAAATGACTATCTTGCTTCCGACCGCCGCAATGAGATATCCACCGCTGCACAGCGTCTGCCAATCCGGCGACGTAAAGCCCTCAATGTTGCGTTCGGTATCGCCGACGATTATTTCAAATTCCGATTCAGTATCAAAATCAGTGGTAAAGGAGATCTCGATACCCGCCGCCACAAAAGCGTTTCTGATCTTTTTCGCGGCAACGACCTCCGGGCTTTCACTGCTTTTCATGTCGGGGCGGATAAGCACAAACTTTGTTTTGCGTTCACTGTCAATAACGGTAAGTCCGGGCTTTATCTCCTGAATATCAGTAATTTCGGGAGCCGTTGTGATCTCAGGAACATTTTCAGGGGTACAGCCGGCGGCAAAACACGCCGCCAAAAGGGCGATGATAAGGAGCAAACTCATCTTTTTCATGTCAATACCTCTTGATTTTTCTGATTTTATACGAAAAAAGGGACAGACGTGCCAACACACCCTGCCCCCCCGAAGCCATTTGTCCGTCAGGGGGACAGTAGCCGGATATCGAAAACAAGGGGTTGCTGCACGCCGGCATAAAGCCGGCAATGCAACAGCCCCACGGATCATTCTGTTATCAATACATTCCTCCGCCGCCGTTCATGGCTGCGTTGGCGGCAGCCGCCGCCGCAGGATCTTCCTTCTGATTGGCAACTACCGATTCGGTGGTAAGAATGGTAGCGGCAATTGACGCGGCGTTCTGCAGAGCGGAACGGGTCACCTTGGTCGGATCAACGATGCCCGCGCCGATCATATCAACGTAGGTCTCGTTGTAGGCATCAAAGCCCCAGCCGGGCTTGCGTGCGGACATTATCTTGTTAACAACAACACCGTCGTCAAGTCCCGCATTGGTAGCGATCTGACGTACAGGAGCCTCAAGAGCCTTCAGGACAATGCGCACACCGGTCTTTTCGTCTCCCTCAACTGTCTTGACCAGCTTCTCGACCTCAGGGATAACATTCAGATAAGCGGTTCCGCCGCCGGGGACAATGCCTTCCTCAACTGCGGCGCGTGTCGCGTTGAGAGCGTCCTCAATACGGAGCTTCTTTTCCTTCATTTCGACCTCGGTAGCAGCGCCGACTTTGATAACGGCAACGCCGCCGGAGAGCTTTGCAAGTCTTTCCTGCAGCTTCTCGCGGTCGAAATCGGAGGTGACGTTCTCTATCTCGGCACGGATCTGAGCCACGCGATCCTTGATAGCCGCGCTGTCGCCCGAGCCGTCGACGATAATGGTGTTTTCCTTGTTGACCTTGACCTGACGTGCGTGACCGAGCTGCTGCATGGTAGCATCCTTAAGCTCAAAGCCAAGCTCGCTGGTAATGACCTCGCCGCCGGTGAGGATAGCGATGTCGCGGAGCATTTCTTTTCTCTTTTCACCGAAGGAAGGGGCCTTGACGGCAACGCAGGTGAAGGTGCCGCGGAGCGTGTTGAGCACGATGGTGGTAAGAGCCTCGCCCTCAATATCCTCGGCGATTATCAGCAGCTTCTTACCCGCCTGAACGATCTGCTCCAGCACGGGCAGAATGTCCTGAACGGCAGATATCTTCTTATCTGTGATAAGAATGTAGCAATCGTCAAGTACCGCTTCCATTTTTTCTCTGTCAGTTGCCATGTAGGGGGACAGATAGCCGCGGTCAAACTGCATACCTTCAACGACCTCGGAGTAGGTCTCGGCTGACTTGGACTCTTCAACGGTGATAACGCCGTCGGAGGTGACCTTTTCCATTGCGTTGGCGATCAGCGTACCGATGACCTCGTCGCCGGAAGACACAGTGCCTACGCGGGCGATGTCATCCGAGCCGTTTACCTTCTTGGAGCTTGTCTTAAGGCATTCAATCGCACGGTCAACAGCCTTCTTCATGCCCTTGCGAAGTACCATCGGATTAGCACCGGCAGTAACATTCTTCATGCCCTCGTGGACCATAGCCTGGGCAAGCAGGGTAGCGGTGGTGGTTCCGTCGCCGGCTGCATCGTTGGTCTTGGTGGCAACTTCCTTTACAAGCTGAGCACCCATGTTCTCGGCGGGATCGTCCAGCTCGATCTCCTTAGCGATCGTTACGCCGTCGTTGGTGATAAGGGGAGCGCCGTATTTCTTGTCGAGGACAACATTTCTGCCCTTCGGACCAAGTGTGATTTTTACTGTGTCCGCAAGCTTGTCAACACCGCGCAGAAGCGCGTTTCTTGCGTCAATTCCGTAAAGTATATCCTTTGCCATGATAATTAATCCTCCAGTTGTTTGTTTAACTTATGCTCAGTCGATTACGGCGAGCACGTCTTTTTCGGAAATGATGGTATATTCCGCACCGTCAAGCTTTACCTCTGTGCCGGCATACTTGCTGGCTATGACCTTATCCCCTACCTTAAGGGCAACGGGAACGACCTTGCCATCATCGTTTGTCTTACCGGGACCTACGGCAATAACCTCAGCTATCTGGGGCTTCTCCTGCGCAGCGGACGTCAGAATGATGCCTGCTTTTGTCTTTTCTTCCGCTTCGACGAGCTTTATAACAACTCTGTCAGCCAACGGTTTAATGTTCATTGTAATTCCTCCTTGGAGCAACCGCATCCATTTTTTTCATCGCGGTCTCTGAATGTTTTATTTCGTTGGCACTCATTTGTGCCGAGTGCTAACCTTGCGAGTATAATTGTACTACAATAATGGAAAAAATCAAGTACCCAAAGCGCGAATTAACACTTTATTAACAATTTATTTTAGCACCCGGCTTTGTAATTGCCAACCCGGGCGGCGAATATACATAATAGCGGGTGATTTGAGTGTTTGAGTTCGTAAACAGATATATAATCGGGGCGGCTCTGCCGTCGCTTCTTGTCGCAGCGGGAGTTTTTTTGGGCATTTATACGAACGTGTGGAGCCCGCGGGCGCTGAGGTCAGGTGCGCGCTCACTGCTTGCGCGAAAAAAAACGGATACTGTCAGCGCCGGTCCGGACAAAAAGCCGGGCACCTCGGTCTCTCCGCTGCGGGCGCTGTCTCTGGCACTCGCCGGAACTCTCGGAGTCGGAAATATCGTCGGAGTATCCGCGGCAATATGGTGGGGCGGTCCGGGT
>ERZ779869.1826-NODE-1826-length-18812-cov-5.444048_pt1 | contig 18812 bp, 20 predicted proteins | sample MGYA00511557_ERZ779869 | MGnify/ENA primary metagenome ERZ779869 (study PRJEB29588, sample SAMEA2154620) | human gut metagenome | biome: human gut; feature: human-associated habitat; material: faeces | place: Denmark | collected 2008/2010 ...
CTCACTGCAAACGCACGTCTTACGCCGTGAAATGTTTGCCGCAAGAAAGGATGGATATTTTTTACTTTTTTTTGAGGACTTGACATATATAGTCGATACCAATCGGATTACGTATTCTCTTTAACCGCAGATAGCACCCATATCAGCAACAATCGCCTCACCATTAATCATACCGGACATATCCGATGCCAAAAACAGTACCAGGGCTGCCACTTCATCTACAGTTCCGAGCCTTCTCTGAGGAATCGTTTTCAGTACATGCTCCTTAAATTTTTCATTTTCAAATTCAGCCTCTGTTATTGTGCCGTTTTCTTTTAATTTTTGCAATCTGGCTAAGTCTTCATATTTATTACCACCTATGTTTCTAGTCAAATTACTTACTTTACTTCCGTCAGTATCTATAAAAGCCCATACTAAGCAACCTACCCAGCCTAAAAAAGTCCAACCTAACAAAAAGTTAATAAGTAATATAATTCCCTTATTTACGTGCTCTCTTTTATATGCAATTATAGTTGGCAACAAATATAATACAAGTCCCAACAATATTACTAATATAACAAGTATTATTCCTATTATTATACTTACTACTAGTATAATTACAATACTTATTATACCTTTTTTCGTAAGTTTTCTTGTTTTCATTTTTCTGGTGTTCCCCCTTTCTATTATTTTCAAAGTTTTTCTTATGTTTCAGTGCTGTATCAGGTTACAGCGTTTCAGGATACCAAACTACTTTATCCAAAGTACACAACGACAACCGTCTGCCGTCGGAGTTGCTGCCCGGAAAGTCGTAGATGCGGTTAGATGCTGGATAGCTGCTGCCGTAGCCGTTGAAGTAATTGCCACCACGATAGACCCTGCTGCCAGTAGAGTAGGCCTCTGTGGTCCACTCATCCACATTTCCAGCCATATCATATACATTATTGGCTTTTGTATATTCTGCACTTCCTGCTGGAATTCTTGTACCTGTACCTGTACTTGTACTTGTGCTTTGGGCTTTAGTTTCTGTCATCAAAGGTGTCTCTGCATTTGCAGCTATGTAATTAAATGTTGCATTTCTATAATTTCCCCATGTAGTTGAATTCTTCATCATTTGATATGTTAGTGTTGTTCCATCTGATATTGTTGCACCAGATTTAACCAACCATTCTAATGCTTCGTCCCACAAATTTCCAAATATCATTGATGTTTTTACATCTGTATTTGTCCCTTTTAGTGTTAAGCATTTTTTATACATTGTATACCAGTTCTGACTACCTATATTAGTGTCCATCTTTCTTACCACTGCTGTTCCATTCAATCCTCCTGTTTCATATCTGCCTATATAAAATCCTCCATATTTTTTTATGCTTTCTATTATTTCATAGTAATTTTGTTCTAATTCTTGAGCCAACATTTCATACCTTGTTTCTCCTAAACCTGAACTATGCATGTATGAATAGCCATCACGGTCATATGTTGTACTTTGTAAAACATTTGGGTCTCTATAGTATGTCTGGCTTGTTATACTCATTATTCCATTTGTTTCTGTCCAATTGTTTGCTGTTCTTCCCGTACTAGAAAAACTATACAACTTTCCCCATATTTTTCCTTTACTGTCTACTCCATATATCCTAGCGGGGTCATCTACTGGTACCCATACATATTGATTTCTTGTTTTTTGCAAATTAAATATGTTTATTTCTTCTTGGGTTGGAGTTGTGGTATCTGTAGTTGTGTCGTCATTAGTTGTAGTATCATTTGTTGTGGCATCAAATGTATTTACATCAACATTGGCATCTTGCACAATATTACTTTCAGGCATATTTTCATTTATTACAACTAAATCATCATCAAATGCTGGTTCATCTATAGCTACATTGCTTTGAGTACTTTTACTGTCTACTAAAATTGTACTCCAGTCCACATCTCCTTCATAAATAACAAATCCTTTACTTGCTGTTGTTTCTCCTTCTATTTTTGAGGCACTATATCCTTTTGGAACCGGTACTTGTATTACATTTCCTTCTGAATCTGTTTCATTTACTATGTTTCCACCTTCATCTTTTAATGTACTATTTACATATGTTACTCTTTCATTTGCAGCTTGAGTATCATTATTCAGTTTTTTATTTTCATCTGCTACAATTATTGTTGTTATTACTTTTACTGATGTTACTGTTACAATTAATACTATTATTGCTATTATTACTGCTACTGTTGCACTCAAATTTAATTCTATTACTTTTGGTTCTCCCGTATTTTTATTTGCTTGTTTTTTATACATGAAAAATCACCCTTCTTTTGTATTTTTTGCAATTATTTTTAATCTCATATCTCTTCCTTTATTTAATCATATTAGCATATTTTTTTCAACTCTTTTTACGACTTTTTTCGAGGAATTTTTCGGTAACTTGAGCATCAATTGGATAATATTATTTGAGTATTTTGTTAGCCAAATTTAACCAATAAATTTTCTTCAATAAAAAGCAAAAAATAGATGGACTGCTTCTATATTTTACACAATCCATCTATACTTATTTTTTATTTTACACATTAATTTAAGCTATTATTCTTCTTTTGCTAATTCCTTTAGTTCTTCCTCACTCAATCCTGTAATTTTTGCTATTTTTTCAATAGGTATTTTTTCTTTTAATAACTTCTTTGCAACTTCTTTTATTCCTTCTTCTCTTCCTTCTTCTCTTCCAGCTTCTCTCTCAGTCAATAAAGCAGATTTTTCCTCCAGCTTTGACATCAACCTAATTTCAGCCAATCTCTTAACTTCTGCATCTCCTGTTAATACTTCATAGTTTTCCATAGCTTTCTTTACATTCTTATTTTCTTTACTTGCCATTTCTAACAAGTCACCCCTCTCCATGTCTAGAAAACTTAACCACTGATTCAGCGGATTAGTCATATCAGGATTTTGTTTTCTAAACTTACTTAACTCTATATAATAATATTTTACACTATTATTTAGTTCATAGTTCCTATGTTCTGCTGCCACTCTTACTGTTTCTGTAACATATTCTGGCAGCTCTATAAATTCGTAATCTAATATCGCTATTATAATTACTGGTTTTAAATCATTGTAGCCTTCTCCTGATTTTATTTGTTCTGATATTTTTTTACTTGCATAAAATGTAGTTCTTTCTTCTATATTATGATAGTCCCTTAACTGTATTTCTATATTTATGTATTCACCATTTTCTAGCTCTACTCCTAAATCTAGTATCCCATATTTCTGATCTTTTTCTAGTTTATCCAAACTCACATCATGCCCTACCATCTTTATTTTTATTCTTTTCTTTAATATTGTCTCCAAAAATTCTTGTAAAAAGCCTTCGTTTTCTTTTCTACTAAAGAATGCTTTAAATATTATATCACTTTTCATCTTTAGTTCTGGATTTCTTTCTATTTTAAAAACCATCCTATCTCTCCTTCCATTATATCGTCTTTTTTTATTTTTAGCAATCTTTTGTGCATTTTTTTCTTTAGAGTGCACTTAATAAAGGAGCATAGGCATCACTCTCCATTCTCTTATGAAATTTTTAAACAATGATTGTTTCATTGAATAAAATTACTGAAAAAATCAAAAATTTATTTTGGGTAAACACTAAGTTGTTTTGTACTAAATTCAAGTACACTATTAATATAACATATCTTGCTCTATTTAGCAAGAGTTTTTTACAATTATTGTATAATTTTTTGTTATTTTAAAGCAAAAATTAGGGCAGAAAACTTTTAAAGTTTTCCACCCCAACTATTGACATAGAGTCAAACCTTTTTACTATTAACCTGCACTATTATTATAGTTCTATCTTTATCTCCTTTTTTCCGCCTAAATCTAATTTCTTGTATGTAACACCGCACTCATCAAACAACTTACGAGAAGCAATATTGTTCTCACTATCTTTATATTTATCGTCCAAATAAACAACCTCTTTTATTCCTGATTGAATAATAATTTTTGCACATTCATTGCAAGGAAATAAATCTACATATATTTTAGCATCTTCTAAATCCTTTTTGCTTCCTCTATAGTTCAAAATTGCATTCATCTCTGAGTGACAAACATATGGATATTTTGTATTCAAATTATCTCCATCTCTTCCCCAAGGAAATCGTTCATCATTATATCCATTTGGTGCACCATTATATCCTATTGATAAAATCCTATTATCATTGCTTACAATACATGCTCCAACTTGTGTACTTGGATCTTTACTTCTCATTGCTGATAATTTAGCTATCGCCATAAAATATTCATCCCATCCTATATAATCTTTTCTTGCTTCCATTTCATTTCTCCTTTCTAACTAAGAAAAGCTATTTTAAGTCTCCCTAAAATAGCCTCTCCTCTTATTTCTCATTTTCTTTTACTACACCCATTATACTAGCGATGTACATTCCTATTACAAGAACAGGAATAAATCTTCCAACTGGAATTCTTGTTATTGCAATAATTGCAAGTAAAAATAATTCTCCTAATATTGGCATACATATTGTTCTTGCAAGAACTTTCCATATTCCTTTTTTGAAATATCTTATTGCCATATATATTAATACCAAAACTCCTGAAATTATAAATGGTATAATGTATTTTTTATACATATCTCTAATTTTTGTTGCAGGTACTGTCTTTACCGTAGTATTTTCTGCAGTTTGTTCAAATTCGTAATTTTCTTTTAGTTTGCTTACTATGTTGTCTTTTTGTTCATCTGTAATTTCTTTTGCTCTTATTGTAACCATGTCTTTATAAATCTCTACAGTTTGAACCATGTTATTTTCACTGCCTAATACATCATTTACAATGCTTTTTACTTTATCTTTATCTACTTCTTGTTCAATATATACATCAATACTTTGGCTTTGTGAAAATCTTAATTCTTTGTTAAATCCCATTATATTTATAACTACTATTCCAGCAAGTATAACTAATACTTCTATAGCAGTAATTATAATTCTTATATTTTTTTGTTTCATCTGTTGCCTCCTATTTGCTTTCTTTCAATTTTAATAATGTTCTTGTTACAACTATATTGTATACTGCAATTAATACTAATCCCCAGAACATTATCATTCCAAAACTACTTAAGCTTGTCCAACCAGAGAAGCAGAATACAATTGTTATTATCATTATTGGAATTATGCTTGTAAATAATTCTTTATATGATGCTTTTGTTGCTTCAGATACAACATCCATTGTTTTAGTTTTGCTTAATATCATTTGGTTTAATTTTAAGTTTATTATTATTGTTAATAATATAGCTCCTATTCCTTCTATTGAAATTATAACATTTGTATATCTTAACAATAGTGATGTTAAAGCAATAAATCCTATAAAAGATATACTTGCAAGTAATCCTTTTCCTTTATATTTAATTGTTGCTATTATAAATATTATAACTAATATTACTGCAACTCCTACTATAAAATAGATTAATTGTTGTTGCTCTATGTCTGATTCTACATATCTATTAACATCTACTTCATAGTCTATTGGATATTTTCCTGCATTTATTAACATTGAAAGTTCTGCTGCTTTTGCTATACTGTTGTTTACTGTTGTTGTATTGCTTGTTTGTGAACCTATTTTTACTGTTATTTTATTTTTTTCATATTTTTCAATATCATATGATGTTCCTGCAATTGTTAGTGATGCTATTTTTTTGGTTTCTTCACTTTTTTGAGTTTCTGTTCCTTCTGTTGTAGTATTTGTTGTTGTGTTGTTCTCATCTGTTGATGATTCTGTTGTTGTATTGTCTGATGTTGTATTATTTTTTGATTCTGCTTCACTAACTTCTGTTGCTAATACCGCATAATCATTTTTTACTTCATCTAATTTTGCTTGTCCATCTTTAGTTAATATTAATTCTAAATAAACTTGATATGCTCCATCAGCATTTGATGTATAAGTATATTGTGCTTTTTTTATCATAGAATCATTTAATAATACATTTTCAGTATCTTTTTCTTTCATTTCAACTTTTCCTGATGCAGTTAAATAATATACATATGTGTCTGTATTGCTGTTTTCTGGAAGTTCTACTCTTATTGTTCCATTTTCTTTATCTAAAGAGATTGTATAATCTTGAGCTCCTAAATCTTTTAGTCTATTTTCTACTGTTTTCTTTACAGTTTCATAATTTTCTACTGTTAATTCTTCATCTGATGGTTTTGTTTTTCCTTCTTTGCTTCCATCTGTTACTTTTATTTCTACTACTCTTTCTCCGTTTAGTTCTCTTCCTAATGAGTATTCCTTTACTTTGTCTTCCATTCTATTTTGCGTTTGGATGTATACTCCACCAAATGCGACTAATGATACTAGTACAATTGCTAATATTATCGTTATTATTTTTACTTTTTTCATTTTTTGTTACCATTCCTTCCTAATTATAGTAATTTTGTTCCATTGATTACCAATTCAAACCATATATGCAAAAATTTTGCTGCATATTTGCTCATCATTGTTCTATCCATAAATATTTGGAAATAATCTAACACAGGACATATTTGTGTATCTATAGTTAAATTCAATGTTACCGTTCTTGTCTTTTCGTTGACTTCTAGATTTGCATCTGTAACTGCATAATTTACTCTATCATGAATATCAAATGTTGACATGTTTGTGTTTACTACTCTATCTCTATGAACATCTGATTTGTCTGCTAATATCAATGCTGCTGATATGTTGCTTACTGCTGTTCCTGTGTTTTCATCATGATTTCCTATTGCCATCATGATTTCTGTTCTTTCTTCTGCTGACATTCCCATTTCTTTTAAGATGTTATATGCCAATATTGCTCCTGTATGAGCATGGTCAACTCTATTTACACAGTTTCCTATATCATGTAAATATCCAGCAATTTTTCCTAATTCTATAGTTCTTTCATCATAGCCTAGTTTTCGAAGTATTTCTTCTGTTCTTTTTGATACAATTCCTATATGCCTATAAGAATGTTCAGTATATCCTAGTGCTTCTAATTGCTTTTGAGAAGCTCTAACAAATGCCTCTACTTCTTCATTTTTCTTTACGTCTTCTAATGTTATCATACTTGCCTCCTTTTGCCTGTATAGATTTTACCCTATTTTTCCAAAAATATCAACTGTTTTTTGCATATTTTTTTAAACCTTGTTTACTCCTATAATCCCTCCGAACATTCCACATATCATTCCTGATATAATAACTATTATTGATGTCATTGTTAATCCAAAGTTTTGATAAATAAGTCCAGATAACACATACAAGCTTAATAAATATATTCCTCCTATTATTGCTCCATTTAATAACCCATTTCTACTTGCTTTAAAGTTTCCTATTGAGCTTCCTATTAATATGCTGATTACTGTAATTACAATTATTACTGGCGTTGTAAAACTTTCACTCACATTTGTGTATGTTAATACAATAGAGAATATAAATAAAAAGATCATTGTTGTTATTAGTGATATTATCACTCCTTTTATTATGTTCATAATATCCCTCCCCCTTTTATTTATATTCAATTATTGTATTTTTATAACATTTTTTTACATTTCATTTAAACCACCATATAAATTAAATACATTCGAATATCCCATTCTTCTTAATTCATAACATACATTTCTACTTCTTCCACCATATTCACAATATACTAATATTACTTGGTTCTTTTTCGGCATTTCTTCTTGTATTCTTTTTCTTATTTCATATTCTGGAATGTTTATCGCTCCTGGTATATGCCCTTCTTTGTATTCTTGAGGGCTTCTTACATCTATTGCTATTGCTCCTTGTTTCATTTTTTCATTAAATTCTTCTATTGTTATTTCACCTTTTGGTATTCCTCTGCAACATCTCCTACAATACATTTCCATCCCCCTGTATATTGTATTCGAAATATAATAAATTGGTACCGAGATTTTTTGATATTTTTCAAAAATTCTCGGTACCAATTTAACAATTATTCATTAACTTCTTGTGGTGCTTCTACTGGACAAACACCTGCACATGTTCCACAGCTTATACAAGCTGATTCATCTATTACAAAACAAGTATCTCCTTGTGATATACATCCTACTGGACATGCTGCTGCACAAGCTCCACAGCTTATACATTTATCACATTGAATTCTATATGCCATTTATCTCACCACCCTTCGCTTTTTTAATTATTATTTCTTATTTTAGAATCTTCTTTTTCTAATTTTTCCAATTCTTTAAGTTCTTTTTGATACTCTTTTTCTTCTTTATCTGATTGTTCTTTTGCTATATCTTTTAAAACAGTAATATCTTTTGCATCATATTTTTTTATTTTAAAGATTTCACCATCTTTAATTTTTACTTTTACTATTTCTTTTAATGTTTCAAGTCCTTCTACTTCACCTTTTCCATCTGGTGTTTTTACTATTGCTCCAATGTTTGGTAATTTTTTTAATTTTTCTTCATAAACTTCTTGCTCATATTTTAAGCAACACATTAATCTTCCACAATTTCCTGAAATTTTTGATGGATTTAATGATATATTTTGTTCTTTTGCCATTTTTATTGATACTGTTTCAAAATCACTTAAAAATGAACAACAACATAATTCTCTACCACATACTCCATTTCCACCAATTCTTTTTACTTCATCTCTAACTCCAATTTGTCTTAATTCTATTCTTGTTTTGTAAATTGATGCTAAATCTTTTACTAATTCTCTGAAGTCTACTCTTCCATCTGCTGTGAAATAAAATAAAATTTTACTATTGTCAAATTTATATTCGACATCTGTTAATGTCATATTTAAATTATGTTCTTTGATTTTTTTATTACATACTTCAAATGCTTCTTTTTCTTTTTTTCTGCATTCTTCTGCATGTTTAAAATCTCTTACAGATGCAATTCTAATTACCCTTTTTAATGGCACTACTAATTTTTCTTCTTCTATCATTCTGTTCGGTACAACTACTTCTGCTATTTCTTCTCCTTGTGTTGTTTCTACTATTACATTTTCACCTTTTTTTACTTCTAACCAATTTGGATTAAAAAAATATATTTTTCCTAATCTTTTAAACCTAACCCCTATTATTCTTTTCATTTAATTGTCCTTTCTAATTTGCTATGATAGATTTCATATTAAATAATAAATTATCAATGCACATATCATAATTACTGTTTGCTTTTAGTCTTTTCTTTGTATCTTCCACAATTTCTACACAGTTTATATATTTTTTATTTTGTCTGCTTAGTTCTAAAAGCATTACATTTATATATTCTAATATTGATTGTATATCTTCTTTAGCTTTATATATTCCATCTGACATTTGTACTATATCTATTAAATCTTTTGTTTGCATACTTAATAATATTTTTTCTATATTTTCATATACATCTTTGTTCCAATTTAATCTTATTGCTTTTCCAATACTTCCTTGAGCTAATTCAATTATTTTGTCACTCATTTCAATATCTGGATAATTAGCATGTATAAATTGTTTTACTTTTTCTTTTTCTATTGGTTCAAAATGCATTCTTGTACATCTTGATTTTATTGTGCTTAGCATAGTATCTTCATTTGAACAAATTAATATTATTGTAATATATTCTGGTGGCTCTTCTAGTGTTTTTAATAAACAGTTCTGAGCTTCTACTGTCATTGTGTCTGCATCATCTATCAAATATACTTTTTGAGATGATATTATCGGTTTTTCTGCAATTTTTCTTTGCATTTCTCTGATTTGATCAATTTTTATTTTTCCGTCAGTTGCTTCTATTAATTGAAAATCTGGATTATTATCAGAGTCAAATTCAATACAAGATTTACACTTACAGTCTTGCATATTTTTCTCTAAACATAATATTCTCTTAGCTACTTCTTTTGCTATTAATTTTTTTCCAATTCCTTCTGTTCCCCAAAAAAGATAGCTATGTGATGTCTTATTTAATTTTATTGTTTTTTCTAATATTTCTTTGTTTCTTTCATTTCCTAATATTTTCTCAAACAAAACTTATTTTACTCCTCCAAATTTTGAAAATGGCCAAAATCTAAATAATACTTTTCCTTCAATTTTTTCTAATGGTATACATCCAAATGATCTACAGTCTGTGCTTCCTGGTCTATTGTCTCCCATTGCAAATACACAATTATCTGGAACTGTGAAATTGTTAAAGTAACTTTCTTCACTGTTTCCTTGTATCATGTCTGTAACTACTCCTGGTTGTAAATAATCTTCTTGTAACTTTTCTCCATTAATATATACTGCGCCATTTTTTATTTCTACATAATCTCCTGGTATTCCTATTACCCTTTTTATATAGCTTCTTTTTCCACTTTCTAATACATAATATGAAAATTTTGCTAACATAGTTTGAGGTTCATTATTATATATGGCTACTGGATTTTTCAAGTCTATATTTTCTTTTGATACTTTTGTTACACTTGGTGCTTCAAATGTAATGATGTCTCCTCTTTCTGGAAGTTTTTTTGTAGTTCTTCCCCATCTATTTAGCCATAATCTTTCATTTTCTTTTAGTGTAGGGAACATTGAACTTTGTTGTACTATTGTTGGTGTTCCTATATAATATCTTACTAATAAGGCTAAAGCAACTGCAACTATAATGCAGACTAGCCACTCTATAATTTCTCTTAAAGTTGATTTCATTATTTATTCCTCTTTCTTTTTATTAATCTTATGTTTTCCATATTATATCTTATTTTAGACTTTTTTTCAACTGCTCTTGATAAATCTAATTCATTTTTTCTTGTTTTGCTTTAGTTGGAACTTTTATTACTACTTCTGTTCCTTTTCCAACTTCACTTTTTATATCAATACTTCCACCATTTCTATCAAGAAGGTCTTTTGCTATTGAAAGTCCTAAACCAGTTCCGCCCATTTCTCTACTACGAGCCTTGTCCACTCTATAAAATCTTTCGAATATTCTATTCAAGTCTTCTTCTGGAATTCCTATACCATTATCAAAAACTTTTATATATGCATCATTATATACAAATCCTACATATATCTTGATTTCTCCACCATCTTTTGTGTATTTTATGCTATTTGTTAATATATTTAAAACAACTCTTTCTATATCATCTTTGTCTGCATAAACTAGTGGAACATCAGCTGTTACAAAGCTTTTTACTTCATGGTTCTTCTTTTTTATTTCAATTGCAAGCTTGTCCTGGCATTTTTTTACTAGTTCGCCTAAGTCAAATTGTTCAGGTCTTACCACATTTCTGTTACTATCATTTCTAGAAAGTGTTAATAAATCTGTTACCAATTTTGCCATTCTTCTTGCTTCTGATGCAATAACATTTAAAAATTTGCTTTGAGTTTCTTTGTCATATTCTTCTTCTAATAATGTGTCTGCATACCCCATAATAGATGTAATTGGTGTTTTTAATTCATGTGATACATCTGCAATAAATTCTTTTCTCATATTGTCTAGTTTTACATGTTCTGTTATATCTTGTATAACTGCTATAACACCAACTGTTCTATCATTTTCTTTTTTGAATGGTGCAAAATATACATTTACAAATCTATCTTCAATTTGAAATCTTTCTTCTGTTTTTGTCCAGTTTTCAAGATATATTATTTTCTCTAAATTTATATTTAAATGTAGTCTTCCAAATATATCTTCAAAATTAGTATGTTCTGGTAATACATTCATTAATTTTTGAGCAGCTGGATTTATTAATATTATTTTTCCTTCTCTATCAAATGCTATAATTCCATCTGTCATATGTAAAAACACACTATTGTTTATGTCTAAATCATCATTTGTTACTCCAGACCCTTTTATTAATCTTGTTTTTGGAAACATTATTTTTTTGGTCAAGTGCTTTTTCATTAGTATTTCGCTAATTAACAATATTATAAAATCTACTACAATTATTATCATTGCTATTTGAGTTCCTGTTAATTGCATATTATTACCTCTTTCTTTTTATTTAGCCTTAACTACTTTTTTTATTTCTTTATATATTTTGTCTTGTACATTTTTTACTGATTTAGAAATAGCTTTTTCTTCCATTTTATGCATTAATTCTGGATTTTTTATTATTTTTTCTATTTCTTCGTTTAAGTTTTCCTTTTTTAATTCATCATTTTTTATTATTTTTGCTGCTCCAACATTTTCTAAAACTTTTGCATTATATGTTTGATGGTCTTGGCTTACATTTGGAAGTGGAATTAATATTGATGGCTTTCCTAAATTTGATATTTCTGTTATTGTCATCGCTCCACTTCTTGCTACTATAATATTAGAAACATTCATTATTTCTTCCATATTATATATGTATGGCACAATTTTGGCATTATCTATCTTTTCAATATCTATGTTTTTTTGTGCTAATTCATTTTTTATTATCTCATATTGTTTTGGCCCTGTTGCCCACATTATTTGATAATCTTTATTCATTTTATTTTCTATAATTCCTATTATTGCCTCATTAATCTTTTGAGCACCTTGGCTTCCGCCAAACACTAGAACAATAGGAAGATTAGAATCTAAATTAACTGTTTGTAATATTTTGTTCTTTTCTTCTGCCGAATATTCTCTTTTTTCTATTTTTACCGGTGTGCCTGTAAATACTATATTTTTAGCATTTGGTATTCTAGAACGTGCTTCTTCAAAAGATATCAAAACAGTGTCTGCTTTTTTGGATAAAACCTTTACTGCTTTTCCTGGAAACGCATTGCTTTCATGCAATACTACTGGAACTTTCATTTTCTTTGCAGCCCAAACTACTGGTCCACAAATATATCCTCCAGCTCCAACTACAACATCTGGCTTAAATTCTTTTATTATTTTTTTTGCATCACCTGTTGCAGATATTGTTGAACATATCTTTTTTAAATTTTCTATTGATATTTTTTTACTTAATCCATATGCATTTATTTTTTTCAATCCATATCCAGCTCTTGGAACTAAATCATTTTCTAGTCCTCTTGGTGTTCCTATAAATATTATTTCTGAATCTGGTTCTTCTTCTTTTATTTTATTTGCTATTGCAAGACCTGGATTTATATGTCCTCCAGTTCCTGCTGCTGCTATAATAACTCTCATCTTTGTGTTCCTTCCATTTTAATTGTTTTTATTTCCAGCCCTTGATATGCTAAGTAATATTCCAACTTCGCACAGTAACAGAGCTAGCGCTGTACCACCATAACTAAAGAATGGTAACTGCATACCTGTAACTGGCATTGATGATGTAACTACTGCTACATTTATTATTACTTGCACTCCAACTAATGCTGTTATTCCAATAGCTACTAAGCTTCCAAACATATCTGGAGCTCTCATTGCAATTAAAACTCCTCTCCAAATAAAGAATGCAAATAACACAAATACTAATAAACATCCTACAAATCCTAATTCTTCTGCTAATACAGAAAAAATAAAGTCATTGTATGGTTCTGATAAATATAAATATTTTTGTTTACTTTCTCCTAATCCCACTCCAAACAATCCACCTGAACCTATTGCATATAAACTTTGAATAATCTGCCATCCTTTTCCTGTCGCATCTTGCCAAGGATCTGTGAATGTAATAAATCTAGTTACTATGTATTGGAACTTTTTCTGGAACCAACTGCTTGCATAATACAATACTGTTGCAATACCTCCAGCTGCTGATAATGCGATTAAACCTGACAATATAAATTGCCAGAATTTACAGCCTGCCATTATCATCATAATACATACAACAATAGATATAACCATAGTTGTACTTACGTGTGGTTCTATTACAAGCAATGCTGCAATTGGAACAAAATATAATAAGTGTTTTACTATTCCTTTCCAAAAACTTCCTAGTTCTTCTCTATCTTTAACAAGTATTCCTGCATAAAAAATAATCATTAGTATTTTTACTATTTCTGATGGTTGGAATGTAATTATTCCTAAGTCAATCCATCTTTTTGCACCATGGCTATCACTACCAAAAGCAAATACTGCTATCAGTAATAATATTGATATCCACCATGCATGTTTATAAAATCTTTGGTATATTCTATAATCAATTCTTGATATAAAATACATTAAGAATAATCCAATAACTGCAAAAATTAATTGTCTTATAAAGTAGTAATAGCTATTGTTATTATTCTTTGCTGCTGCAGTTGGCGCACTTGCAGACAAAACCATTATTAATCCTAATGCCAGCAACAATAGTACTGTTATTAGTAAAGTAAAATCTACTGAGTTATTTAAAAAGCTAGAAAATCCTTCCATTTTATTCTTTTTCTTTGCCATTTTTTTCTCCTTTACTTTTATACTATTTGTAGCCCTATCACACTTGCTACTAAAGTAATAACACTAAATAACATTACTACTTGATTTTCTTTCCATCCTGATAATTCTAAATGATGATGGATTGGTGCCATCTTAAATACTCTTTTTCCTGTCTTTTTGAAATATGCTACTTGTATAATTACAGAAAGTGTTTCTATTACTGGAATAATTGCTATCACTAATAATATTAGTGGCATTTTTAAATATAACGCAATTCCTGAAATTACTCCTCCTAAAAATAGAGAACCTGTATCTCCCATAAATACTTTGGCCGGATGAATGTTGAACATTAAAAAGCCTAAAACAGCTCCTATTACTACTGCACCAAAAACAACTATTTCTTTTATTTCAAACATAGTTGCTATAATTGTTAGACAAGTTATAATAATTGTACAAACACTAGATGATAGTCCATCTATTCCATCTGTCAAATTTACTGCATTTGTAGTTCCAAGTATTACCACTATTGCAAATGGTATATAAAAATATATTGGTAAATTTACATATTGTTTTAATATTGGAACATACATTTCTGTTCCTAAATTTAATCCATTAATTAAATATAGTACATATATTACTGATATAATTAATAGTCCTAACATTTTTAAGCTTGGGCTTAATCCTTTGGTATTTTTTAAAACTAATTTTTTAAAGTCATCTATAAATCCTATTATTCCAAATCCTATTGTTAGCCCAAGAATTGGTAATAAGTTTTGGGCTAATTCTGGATTTCTCAACTTATAATATATATATGCTCCAACTGTTACAATAATTATTCCAAGCATTATTATGATTCCACCCATTGTTGGAGTTCCTTGTTTTTTTAGATGAGATTCTGGTCCATCACTTCTTTCTATTTGACCAACTTTTAATTTTCTTAATATTGGTACTATTATCAGTCCTAAAACTACTGTTATGGCAAATGATAATAATAATATGTTTATTTGAAATTCCAATTTTATCAACCTTTCTTATATTTTATCCTATGATTTCTTTTACAATTACTCTTTCATCAAATGGATATTTCTTTCCATTTATTTCTTGATATGGCTCATGTCCTTTTCCAGCTAATACAATAATATCAAGCTTATTTGCCATATTTATTGCTTCTTTTATTGCTTCTTTTCTATCAACAACTACTTTGTAATTTCCTTTTGTCTTTTTTATTCCTTCTTCTATTTCTTTTACAATCTCTTCTGGATCCTCTGTACGTGGATTGTCTGACGTGATAAATGTAAAGTCTGCAATTCTTCCAGAAATTTCTCCCATTATTGGTCTTTTGCCATGATCTCTATCTCCTCCACAACCAAATACAGAAATTACTCTTCCTTTTGTATATACTTTTACTGCTGATAAAATATTTTGTAGACTTTCTGGTGAATGAGCATAATCTATCATTATTGTAAGGTCTTTTTTATTTGGTACAAGTTCACTTCTTCCTGGAACCCTAACATCAACTAAAGCTTCCTTAATTGTTTCTGCATCTATTCCAAATTTTAAAGCTACACTTATTGCTGCTAATGAATTATATACACTAAATCTTCCTGGTATTCCTGTTTTTACTCTTTCATTTTTTTGTCCTATTTTTACTTTAAAATCTACACTTGAATTTGTTATTGTTATATCTTTTGCTAATAAATCAGCTGCATTGTCTATACCATATGTTTTTATGTCACAATTTTTTGCTAATTTTTTTACTTTTAATACATTAAAGTCATCTGCATTTATAAATCCTATTTTGCACATATCAAATAATTTCAATTTTGAATTAAAATAGTCTTCCATATCTGGATGTTCTTTTGGACTAATATGATCCTCAGAAAAGTTTGTAAATAATCCTATATCAAATTGGCAATCATCTACTCTATGTAATTTTAAACTTTGTGAAGAAACTTCCATAACTACTGTATCTATTTTTGCCTCTACCATATCTGCAAAAAGTTTTTGTAATTCTAAACTTTCTGGTGTTGTTCTAGAACTTTCTCCTAAATTTTTGTCTCCTATATAATTTGCAACAGTTCCTATTAAACCAACTTTGTGACCAGCTTTTTCTAACACTCTTTTAATCATAAAAGTTGTAGTTGTTTTTCCTTTTGTTCCTGTTACTCCTATCAATGTAAATTTTGAAGATGGATTGTTGTAAAAATTGCAAGCTATTTTTGATGTAGCAATTCTTGTATCTGGAGCAGAAATAACTATTGTATCATCTTTAATATCTGATTTTTTTATTGTTTCGCCTTCTTGTATTACAATTACCTTTGCGCCATTTTCTACTGCATCCTTTATGTATTTGTGCCCATCTGTGTCAAATCCTTTTATTGCAATGAACATATCTCCTTCCTTTACATTTTTTGAATTATGTGTAATTCCTTTTACGTCTGTATCAAGATTTCCTTTGGCTTTCAAGCCTTCAATTCCATTTAATAATGATTTTAATTTCATTTTTATCTTCTCCTTTTTTTGTTTTTAATACAAAGGGTAAAATTATTTATCCCTAATTTTATTGATACACATGTATTATATAATTAATTTTGCGTTTTGTATAGTAAAATTGAATATTTAATTAAACAAATTGCAATTTGTCTAATTAGCATAAATTGTTACCTTTGTTCCTGTATTTATTTTTATTCCAGTTTTAGGTAATTGATCTCCTACTGTTTCTCCTTCCCCTATAATTTCTACTTCTAGCCCTAATTCTTTTAATGCTTTTTTTGCATCAGTTATAGACATTCCAGTCACTTCTGGCATTGTTACTGTTTCTATTACTTCCTCTTCTTGTTTTTTTGTTTCTAAATATGGTAATACTTCTCCGTAAAACTTGTGAAGCTATTGGTGCTGCTATTGCACCTCCTTGGTGTCCTCCTTCTCCAGTTGGATTATATAAAATAATTATAATTGCAACTTCTGGATCTGGTATATCTGCTACTCCAACAAATGACGTTACATATTTTCCAGTATTTACTCCGTCTTCTGATGTCCCTGTTTTTCCACCAATCGAATATCCACTTACTCTGGCATTTTTTCCTGTTCCCTCTGATACAACAGATTCCATCATGCTAAGCACCTTTTTTGCTGTTTCTTCTGATATTACTTGTTCTCCTTGCTTTACTTCTATATCATGTCTTTCTCCCGTTTTACTATCTATTGTCGCCTTTACTAATCTTGGCGTAAATTTTTTCCCATTGTTTGCAATTGTAGATAACATTGTAAGCATATGTATTGGTGTTACTTCAAATCTTTGACCAAATGATATTGTAGCAAGTTCCACTGGGCCAACTTTTTCTTTTTTTAAAAATATACTTCCTGCTTCTCCTGGCAAATCTATTCCCGTTTTGGAAAGCAACCCAAATTTCTCTAAATATTTATAATATGTTTCCACTCCTAATTTTTGTCCGTAGTCCTATAAAAACTGGATTACAAGAATTCATTAACGCTTGCCTTAAACTTTCTGCTCCATGAGGTCTATAATACCTCCAGCATTTTATTCTCGTTCCTGCAATATTTATAGAGCCAGTACAGCAAAACTCTCCAGCCCTATCTGTATCAGTTATTCCTTCTTCCAATGAAGCTGATGCAGTTACAAGCTTAAATGTAGACCCTGGCTCATAAGTATCTGATATTGCTTTATTCCTCCACATTTGAGCAAGTGCATTTGATTTATCTCCTGCAGATAAGTCATCCCATACAATCTTTAAATCTTCTTCATTTATTAAATATGGTTCATTTAAATTATAATTTGGATAATTAGCCATTGCTAAAATATCACCAGTTTTTGGATTTGATATTATTATATTCCCTCCACCTGTACAAACATTATCAACACAAGCCTGTGCCAAATATTTTTCTGCAATAGACTGTATTGTCATATCTATTGATAATATTAAATCATCTCCATTCACCGCTTCTACATAATCTTCTCCTGCCGTACCTAACTCAGAACCTGTGGCATCTGTTAATTTTAATATTTTCCCTTGTTCGCCTTTTAATATGCTATCATATCTACTTTCAATTCCTTCCAGACCTTGATTGTCACTTCCTGTAAACCCTATAACATTAGATGCAAGTGTGCCATATGGATAATATCTTTTTGTATCTTCATCTATATTAACCCCTGTTACAATATTATTTTCATCTAGCCAAACTCTAAGTTCATTTGTTTTTTCTTTATCAACTTTTTTTACAATTGTTTCTATTGAACTTCTTTTACTTACTTTCTTTAAAACATTTTCATAATTTAGATCAAATATCTCTGCCATCTTTTTGGCTAGTTTTTCCTTGTTTTGTGGAGCTATATTTTTAGGTGTTACAGAAACCGTTTCCACACTAGCACTTACTGCTAATACATTTTTGCCAGTACTATCATATATTGTCCCTCTTTTAGGATTTATTTTTCTATTTAATGTTTGTTGGGAATACGCCATTGACTGTAATTCCGAACCTTGCACGAACTGTATTACCCCAATTCTTACAATCAGTAAAAAGCATAATATAGAGGTAATAAATATCATATTTCTTAATATTCTTTTTCTTTTAATATTTGTAGGTTTCATAAATTCTCCTAATATAAT
>ERZ779869.1829-NODE-1829-length-18797-cov-3.947658_pt1 | contig 18797 bp, 13 predicted proteins | sample MGYA00511557_ERZ779869 | MGnify/ENA primary metagenome ERZ779869 (study PRJEB29588, sample SAMEA2154620) | human gut metagenome | biome: human gut; feature: human-associated habitat; material: faeces | place: Denmark | collected 2008/2010 ...
CTATCCCGATAAAAAAGTGACCAAGGCAGATGCCATCGTTGCTGAAATGGGTTCATTGGAAGGGTCCAACCATCGTTGCATCAACAAGATGCTGGTCAGTCAGGTATTGCCTACCTGCCAGTTGCAGATGGGAATGACCGAACTGAAACCGGGAAGTGTGTGGAACACCATGCCGGCGCACGTGCACAGCCGCCGTATGGAAGCCTACTTCTATTTCGAAGTGCCCGATGAACACGCTGTTTGCCATTTTATGGGAGAAGTGGATGAAACCCGTCATATATGGATGAAAGGCGATCAGGCAGTCTTGTCTCCCGAATGGTCTATCCATAGTGCGGCGGCAACACACAACTATACCTTTATCTGGGGTATGGGTGGAGAGAATCTGGATTACGGTGATCAGGACTTCTCATTGATTACAGACTTGAAATAATAAACAACTACAATAGTTTCCTTAATTTAACAACAAAAAAATTATGAATCAGTATTTGAATTTTTCTTTGAAAGGTAAAGTAGCTCTCGTTACAGGTGCTTCTTACGGTATCGGTTTTGCTATCGCATCTGCTTTTGCAGAACAAGGTGCTACTGTTTGTTTTAACGACATCAATCAGGAGTTGGTAGACAAAGGTATGGCTGCATACGCTGCAAAGGGAATTAAGGCTCATGGTTATGTATGCGACGTAACAGACGAACCGGCTGTTCAGGCTATGGTTGCTACTATCGCAAAAGAAGTAGGTACAATTGACATCCTTGTAAATAACGCAGGTATTATCCGCCGTGTTCCTATGCACGAAATGGAAGCTGCTGATTTCCGTAAAGTAATCGACATCGACTTGAATGCTCCGTTTATCGTTTCCAAGGCTGTTTTGCCTGCTATGATGGAAAAGCGTGCCGGTAAGATTATCAACATCTGTTCTATGATGTCTGAGCTGGGTCGTGAAACTGTTTCTGCTTATGCTGCCGCTAAGGGTGGTCTGAAGATGCTGACTCGCAATATCTGCTCTGAATATGGCGAATACAACATCCAGTGTAATGGCATCGGCCCGGGTTACATCGCTACTCCGCAAACTGCTCCTCTTCGTGAGCCGCAGGCAGATGGAAGCCGCCACCCGTTCGATTCATTCATCTGCGCCAAGACTCCGGCTGGCCGTTGGCTGGATCCGGAAGAATTGACCGGTCCTGCTGTATTCCTTGCATCAGAAGCTTCTAACGCTGTCAACGGACACGTTCTTTACGTAGACGGTGGTATCCTTGCTTACATCGGAAAACAACCGAAATAATGTAAGATAAACTATATCCGGTAAGGTGATAGAATGGCAAAAGAGCATACTCTTTTCATCTGTCACCTTATTTTTTATTATTCCCTTTGCAGGAGCTATATGGCCGATTTATTGGACATATATGCCCAACGTGTTGAACATATAGCTCCAACACGTTGGATATATATAGCTGACGCGTTGGAGCTATACATCCAACATGCCGGATATAATAGCCTCTGATTTGCAAAGTATATGTTATTCATTCAATGTAGACTAATTATGAGAAAGATATTAATTCTGTTTGCTGTAGCCTTGATCGGTTTTGCTTCCTGTGCCGACAGCAAGCAGTCAATGACAGTCACAGTGACCAATTCTTTGGCTCTTGAACGGGCAGGGGAGATGGTTGAAGTGCCGATGAGCGATGTCGTTGCCAAGTTGAAGCTGGCCGATACAGCGCAAATTGTGGTGCTTGACATAGACGGACAGCAAGTTCCGTATCAGGTGACGTATGATGAGAAGGTTGTTTTCCCGGTTACGGTGAAAGCGAATGGTACAGCCACTTATACTATCCAACCGGGCACTCCGGAACCTTTCAACGTAATTGCCTGCGGCAAATATTATTCCGAACGTCTGGACGACGTTGCATGGGAGAATGACCTGGGCGGTTACCGTGCTTATGGTCCTGCATTGCAGGCAAGAGGTGAACGTGGCTTTGGCTATGACCTCTTTACGAAGTACAATACCACACAGCCAGTTCTTGAAGGTATGTACGCTGAAGAACTCAATAAGGAAAAGCGTGCCAAGATAGCTGAACTGAGAAAAACAGATCCTAAAGCGGCTTCTGAACTGCAAAGAGCCATTTCCTATCATATCGACCACGGTTATGGAATGGACTGTTATGCCGTAGGTCCTACGCTGGGTTGCGGTACGGCTGCTTTGATGCAGGGCGACACGATCATCTATCCATACTGTTATCGCACGCAGGAAATCCTTGATAATGGTCCGTTGCGTTTCACGGTGAAACTGGAATTTAATCCGTTGGTAGTCCGCGGTGATTCTAATGTGATAGAGACGCGTGTGATTACTCTGGATGCGGGTTCGTACCTCAATAAAGCCGTAATCTCTTATACAAACATGAAAGAGGCAATGCCTGTAACCACCGGAATCGTTCTCCGTGAGCCGGACGGCGTTGTTGCAGCCGATGCGGCGAATGGCTATATTACTTATGTAGATCCTACCACCGACCGCAAGGGAGGAAACGGCAAGATATTCATCGGTGCTGCTTTCCCTGCACAGGTGAAGGAGGCTAAAGTGGTGCTTCTTTCTGAAAAGGAAAAGAAGGAGCGTGGCGGAGCCGACGGTCATGTGTTGGCTATCAGCGAATACGAACCGGGTTCTGAATATACTTATTACTGGGGTTCTGCCTGGAATAAGGGGGCTATCAAAACTGTGGATGTTTGGAATAAATACATGGCCGAATATGCTCAGAAATTACGTGCTCCGCTGACGGTAGCATATTAGTAGCAAGTTTAAGAACTGAAAATAGCTGAAAAGTGGGGATTCCTGTAACTATATGGGAATTCCCATTGTTTTTTTTAGTAGAAATAATCTGCCGCGTAAGAAGGAATCCGGAGAGGAACGTTTAGTGTATATTTGTTATGAAAGGGGATAACCGATTGATTTAGTTCTAGCAGAACTTGGTACATTGCTGATCGTGAACTTTCCGTCTACATTGGTAGTAGTTCCGATAGCTGTGCCCTTTACTAGTACGGATGCCCCTACAACAGGCTGATTGTCTTCTTCTGAAATGACAACCCCTGTGATTGTTTTAGGTGTTTGGGCAATCGCCAGACCGATTCCTGCTAATAAGCAGGCCAATAACAACACAAATCTTTTTTTCATACGCTCACTAAATATTTGGTTAATATAATAGTTGTCTATTTGCTTGTATGCTTTTTGCAAAAATAAGCACATTTTATTAAAAACAAAACAAAACAATAAAAAATATATCAATTTGTTTGCGAATTAATTTGAAAGAACTATATCGAATTCAATTCTCATGAATCCATGTATATTATGTGCTTATTAACATTTTGTTATTATTAATAAGGTATATGATTATTCTAAGTACCCATAAAATTGGAATATCTTCTAAAAGAACAAGCTTAATTATATTGAAAATTTACACTTATTATTTTAGGGGAATTTAAGACCGGACGATTTGTGATGAGAGTAAATCGTGATGAAAAACATCTACATAATTTCTGAAATACCTTTCCTCAAATATAAAAATAACCAGTTAAAGGTGGCGTATTACTTAATGATAATTAAATAGACATATTGCTGTTATTATGCAATATGATTACAATTATGAGTAACATATATATTCTCGTAAGCGTTCGATATGGAGAAGTATTTTTAATTCCTTGCATTTTTATTCTATATCCTGTACTTATACCAAAATATTTGCAAACAGAAGGAAGCAGAATATCATTTTGACAGTTATGTTTTAAGTGATTTTATTGACAATTATTCCCGAAATTGTAAAATACAGATGCTACAATATTAAGTTCTGCTAGAACTTTGAAAATCAGCTACATCGGGATGAAAGCGCAAGAAGTATCCATTAAACCGGGGACGATGAAAATCGTTATGCAGCCGGATGCCGAAGTACTGGACGAAGTCGTGGTTACAGGTATGACAAAAGTAGACAAGCGTCTTTTTACTGGTGCGGCCGATCGTTTGACAGCGGCAAGTGTAAAGCTGGATGGTCTGCCTGATATTAGCCGTGGACTGGAAGGCCGGTCTGCCGGCGTATCTGTTCAAAACGTATCCGGTACCTTTGGTACAGCTCCTAAAATCAGGGTTCGTGGTGCCACGTCAATTTATGGTAATTCCAAACCATTGTGGGTAGTAGATGGCGTTATTATGGACGATGTCGTAGAAGTCAGTGCCGATCAATTATCTTCGGGAGATGCGGTTACTTTGATTAGTTCGGCTATTGCGGGGTTGAATGCAGATGACATTGAGAGTTTTCAAATATTGAAAGACGGTTCGGCAACTTCTATTTACGGAGCGCGTGCAATGTCGGGTGTGATTGTTGTTACTACTAAGCAGGGTAAGGCAGGTACAAGTAGGTTGAGTTACACGGGTGAGTTTACTATGCGGATGAAGCCGTCTTACCGTAACTTTAACCTGATGAATTCTCAAGACCAAATGGGGATTTATAAAGAAATGCGTGATAAAGGTGATTTGAACTTTGCCAGCGTGTATCGTGCTTCCAATAGTGGTGTGTATGGGAAAATGTATCAGTTGAATAACTGGTATGACAAAACCAACGGAATGTATGGTCTTGCTCAAACTCCTGAAGCTCAGAATGCTTATCTGCGCGAAGCCGAATATAGAAATACCGATTGGTTCGACTTGCTTTTCAGTAATGCCATTATGATGAATCACTCCGTCAGTTATGCTACCGGTACGGAGAAATCCACTTCTTATGTCTCAGTAAGTGCCATGGTCGATCCCGGCTGGATGTTGCAAAATAAGGTGCAACGATACACGGCTAATTTGAATAATAGTTATAAGATAGTCAAAGACTTGTCGCTCAACGTGATTGCCAATGCTTCTTATCGTCAGCAGAAAGCTCCGGGAACATTGGGACAGAGTTCTGATGCAGCTTCCGGCACAGTGAGCCGTGGATTTGATATCAATCCTTATAGTTATGCTCTGAACACTTCCAGAACCCTTGATCCGAACGAGTATTATATGCGTAACTATTCTGATTTTAATATTTTCAACGAACTGAATGCCAACAATATCTCTTTGGACGTTATCGATTTGAAGTTTCAGGCGGAATTGAAATGGAAACTTTTCCGCAAACTGGAACTGAGCGCTTTAGGCGCCTTGAAGTATTCCGCCACATCACAAGAACACAAAATACGCGAAAACTCAAACCAGGCATTGGCATACCGGGCTATGGGAGATGGCACGATTATCAACCGTAACTCATGGCTGTATAAAGATCCGGATGATCCTTATGCACTTCCGGTGTCTATCTTGCCTAAGGGAGGTTTTTATAATACAGCGCAATATAAGATGCTGAGCTATGACTTCCGTGCTGCTGCTTCATATAATGATGTGTTTAATGATACGCATATTGTCAACGTTTATGCAGGTATGGAATCGAATGCTCAAAATCGTACGGCAAATAGCTTTGACGGCTGGGGGATGCAGTATGAAAACGGTGAAATTCCTTTCTTTGATTACCTTGCTTTCAAGAAACTGCGCGAGGGTAATACAAACTATTATGACCTTACTAATACCAAGAAACGTAACGTAGCTTTCTTCGGAACTGCCACTTACTCATATAAGGGACGGTATATCATTACAGGCACAGGTCGTTATGAAGGCTCCAACCGTTTGGGAAAGTCACGCTCTGCCCGCTGGTTGCCTACTTGGAATATTGCCGGTGCATGGAATATGCATGAAGAGGAGTTTTTCAAGAAACTAGAACCTGCTTTATCTCATTTTACATTGAAAGCCTCGTATAGTTTGACGGCTGATGTAGGTCCGAGTAATGTGTCAAACTCCAAGATTATTATTAACAGCTATACCCCTTGGCGTCCGTCGGCAGGTGTTTCTGAATCGGGATTACAGATTGTAGATCTTGAAAACAGTGATTTGACCTACGAAAAGAAGCATGAGATGAATATCGGTTTGGATATGGGATTTCTTGACAACCGTATCAATCTTGAAGCTGCGTGGTACAAACGTGATAATTATGATTTGATCGGTGCAATTACAACTCAAGGTGTCGGTGGATCGGTAGAACGTATGGCAAACGTAGCTTCTATGAAGTCCCATGGCTTTGAATTTACTCTCTCTACCCGCAATATCGAAAGCCGTAACTTCCAATGGTCTACCGATTTCATATTCGGATATAATAAGACGGAAGTAACCGATTTCAAGTCACGTTCGCGTGTATTCGACTTGATCTCCGGCGTTGGGTTTGCCCGTGAAGGTTATCCGGTACGCGGTTTGTTTTCTATTCCGTTCGAAGGATTGGATTCGGATGGCTTTCCGATATTCAGTTTTAACGGAAAAACCGTAACGAAAGCAAACTATGGCAGTCTGAACCTGCAACAATCGACAGATGTGGATTTCCTTAAATATGAAGGTCCTACCGATCCGACTATAACAGGAAGTATTGGTAATATCTTTACCTATAAGAATTTCCGCTTAAATGTATTTGTCACTTACTCCGGTGGTAACAAAGTCCGCTTGGACCCGATGTTCCGTTCGTCGTATAGTGACTTGGATGCCACTCCGAAAGATTTCAAGAACCGTTGGGTGTTGCCGGGTGATGAAAAGGTGACGGACATCCCTGTAATGGCCAGTTCTTTTGAACGCAATCAATATGCGAACCTGAGTATTGCCTACAATTCGTATAACTATTCTACTGCACGCATTGCCAGTGGTGCTTTCGTCCGCTTGAAAGAGGTTTCTCTTTCTTATGATTTTCCGAAAGAATGGCTGAAGTCTACCCCTATCAGTAGTGTCGGATTGAAAATACAGGGTACGAACCTTGCCCTGCTTTATGCAGACTCGAAATTGAATGGGCAGGACCCCGAATTCTTCCGTTCCGGTGGTGTGTCGGCACCTGTGCCCAAGCAGTTTACTTTGACATTGAAAGTTGGATTTTAAATAGTTGAAAGCGTATGAAAACAAGGAATAGAATAATATTATTGCTGGCACTCGCATTGACGTGCATGATTACTTCATGTGAAAGTTATCTGGATACCATGCCCGATCAGCGTACGGAATTGAACTCTGTGAGAAAAGTGAAAGATTTGCTGATGTCTGCCTATTCTACAGCCTCATCCATACAAATGGAAGAATTTATGTCGGACAACCGTATGGACAATGGAGAAAAATATGGTTTTCCTTCCAATATACTGATGCAGGGTTACTATTGGGAAGAAATGACCGATATCAATCAAGATACGCCAAGGTATTTATGGAATGGCTGTTATAGTGCGATTGCTGCTGCTAACCAGGCATTGCAGGCGATTGAAGAACTGGGAGATCCGGAGGAGGCGCAGCCTTATAAGGGGGAAGCGCTGATGTGTCGTGCCTATGGGCATTTTGCTTTAGCCAAAATATTCTGTATGGCTTATGGGGATGATGCAGATACTAATCTGGGAATACCCTATATCACTGCTCCCGAAACAAATGTCGGTGTACAATATGAACGTGGTACATTGGCAGAGACGTATGCCATGATTGATAAAGATATTGAAGAAGGATTACCGCTGATTAGTTCCGAGGCCTATGATATTCCCTTATATCACTTCAATCAGAATGCAGCCTATGCTTTTGCCGCACAATTCAATTTGTTTTATAATAAGTTCGACAAGGCGATTCGTTATGCTACGGAGGCTATTGGTGAGGACCCGTCATCCGTGTTGAGAAATATGGGAGGATATGCTCAATTTCCCAGTTCTATGGAATATACGCTGGCATACATTAGTAGCGACGAACCGGCTAATCTGATGTTACAGCAAACGATGTCATGGTGGGGGAGTAACTATAAATCGGCTTATCGCTACGGTCATAGCCGTGAGATTTGTGAGAAACAGACCATCTGGTCGAAGGGGCCTTATGGTAGTTTGAAAGTATATGAAACAGTCTTGGGATATGGTGACCAGTCTATTTTTGTTCCTAAAATGGACCAGTTTAAAGAGATTGCCAATGCCATTACAGGTAGTTATTATGGACGTCAGGTTGCGTTTGCTTTTACCACTGATAAGACATTGTTGAATCGTGCTGAGGCTTATGTGCTCTCTAAGCAATATGATAAGGCAGTGAACGATTTACAGTATTGGTATCGTATTAAAGCGGCTACTAAAGTACCCGACAAAGATGAACTGAATCTTTTTTATGAGACAGTAGATCCTACGACTAACGGTAAACCACTTGATCCCAAGTTTGCTCTGGAAGCAGGATTACAGACAAATTTGCTGAAAGCAGTCATTCATGCCCGTCGTATTGAGACGGTGCACGAAGGGGAAAGGTGGCAGGATATTAAGCGTTTCGGTATTGAGATTTCCCATAATATAGAGAACGAATCTCCTATTGTGCTGAAAGCTCACGACCTCCGTAAAGCTGTTCAAATTCCGGCGTCTGTCGTAGAGGCTGGTATGCAGCCTAATCCAAGATAGTTTAATGTTAGATAATAAAGAATTGATTATGAAAAATTGGTATATATATTTGCTTTGTATTCTGGTGAGCAGCAACTTCTTCGCCTGCCAGGACGATGACTTGGAAGACCAGAGTATTTTTGATGCATCAGAGAAAGAAAAGAGTGAGTTTGACCGCTGGTTACTCGAAAACTACGTCAATCCCTATAACATCGACTTTAAATACAGAATGGAACATATTGAATCCGATTATACGCACAATCTTGTACCTACGGACTTTTGGTTGAGTGTGAAATTGGCGAAGATAGTGAAACATTGCTGGCTGGAGGCCTATGATGAAGTGGGAGGTCTTGATTTTACACGTGCTTGTGCTCCGAAAGTTATTCATCTTATAGGTTCTGCTTCGTGGGATAAGGGGACGTATACACTGGGAACTGCCGAAGGCGGACTGAAAGTGACTTTGTATATGGGTAACTGGCTGGATTTGACGAATGTTGACCGCATGAATGAATATTACTTCAAGGTGATGCATCATGAGTTTGCCCACATTCTGCATCAGAAAAAAAATTATCCGGTAGATTATGATAAGATTAGTGCAGGTAATTATACACCTACCGGTTGGCAGAACCGTAAATTGGCAGAGGTCGCTCCTTTGGGATTTGTCACACCGTATGCCGGTAGTAAACCGAGTGAGGATATTGCTGAAGTGACAGCCTGTTTCCTGACTTATCCGGAAGCACAGTGGGAAAATGTTATGACTCTGGCTGGAGAAAAAGGTAAACCGATCATTGACCAAAAGCTGGCAATGGTGAAGAAGTATATGAAAGATTCCTGGCAAGTGGACCTTGATCTGCTTCGCAAAGTGATTGCACGTCGTACTAATGAGATTAGTGAACTGGATTTGGATCATATTTATTAAAACAAACGCTGAGAATATGAAAAAACTGATTTATACTTTACTGGCATTTGCCACTGTCTGCTTTTCGTGTGTGCAGGATGTAGATGATGTATACGATAAACCTGTTGCCCAGCGGGTAGAAGAAGCCGTTCAAGAATATCATGATTTGCTGGTAAGTTCCGAGCACGGGTGGTTAATGGAGTATTATCCGCATTCTTCGCAGATATATGGTGGTTTCAACTACATTATGAAGTTTAAAGGAGGGGATAAAGTGACTATTTCTACTGATGCTTTTGGGAAACCGGAGGAAACGGAAGAGAGCCTTTTTTCTATTAAGAAGGATATCGGACCGACCCTTAACTTTGACACTTATAATAGCTTGTTCCATTATTTCTCTGATTCGGATATATCCGGAGGAGCAGGAACGGGCAAAGGGTATGAGGGTGATTATGAATTTCTTTTGCGCTCGCATACTGAGAATGAGATTGTCCTTCGAGGGAAGAAAACGAAGAATATAATTCGTATGACCCGTCTGGCGGAAGATGCTACACCTTATCTGGCTGCTGCTATCCGAGTGGATGAAGAAATGAACCGTTTGGAAGGGGTATTGGGGTTCAGTGGCATGATGAATGGGAAAGAACTGGCTCTGCTTTATACGGATTCCCATACATTTAATGTGGTATATGACGGACAGGAAACGTCTACTTCTTTCATGCCGACGGCAACAGGAATACAGTTTTATCTTCCGGTGGAAGTTGGTGGCAAAGAGCTGCACCGCTTTACTTGGTCGGCTGCAAATGAAACACTGGTAGCTGAAAATGCTCCGGATGTTGTGTTGAAAGTGGATTATGATCCGGAATATATCATTTACGCGCAATATTTGGGTAAGTATACGATGAATTACCGACGTGGTGAGAATACTCCTGTATTGTCTCTGGAAATCGAGTTAGTGAAGAAAGAGGATATGAAAAGTTATACAATTAAAGGTATGTTGCCGATTGATCTGACAATGATTTATAATAAGGCAGAACGGCGTATGGAGCTCCTGAATCAGAAGTTGACGGACGGTAGTGAAGCTTATTTGAGCATTTGGATGGTGAATCCCGGAAGCCTGACGTATGGAGGAACTGATTTTGTGAATGGTATGTACGGCAAACTGAAAGAAGGTTCTGACAATGAATATGAGTTTGTAGACGACGGAAGGAAAGCTGATTTTGTAACTCGCGGTATGATTCTGTGGAGCAAGGCGGGTGAATATAAGGCTTATGCCGAATCTCGTTTTGCATTTATCACTCTTGTTAAACATGAATAAAAAAAGGAATGACTATGAGAAAAATATATTCTATATTACTTTGTGTGCTATGCTTGTCGGCTGTTGGTTGTAGTGATGATAAAGATACGGCGGATGTAGCATTAAAGGCGATAAGTTCGGATGTTAAGTTTTCTGCGGATGGTGGCACAGGAACTATTGAACTGTCAGGCGGTAAACAGGTAAGTGCCACCTCGGATGTCGCTTGGTGTAAGGTAGCCAGTGTGTCCGATCAGGAAGTCAGTTTGGTTGTTGAGGCTAATCTTTCTATATCCAGTCGTACCACAATGGTGGTCATACAATCCGGTGAAGATATATTGCAAGTTCCCGTGACCCAGTTGGGCGATACTTTTATTTGTGATGTAGAAGGTACAAAGGATTTTCTTATGCAAGGGGGTGAAGCTGTTTTCACTTTGCATACCCGGCGCGAATATAGCATTCAATCTACTGCCGAATGGCTGACTTATGAATTGAAAGGCGATCAGCTTCATGTGGTGGTTTCTCCTATGTTGGACGGTACGGATTATCGGGAAGGGACGTTGACCGTTCAGAGTGGGAAAAATGAATGGTCGGCGACTTGTGTTCAGCGAGGATTGTCCGGTACATATACTATGATGCATACCCGTAATGACGGAAAACGTTATACGGGTAGTTGTACCTTTACGGCAACAGATGAGAAGGGAGTGTATGATTTGATAGCAAAAGATGTTCCGCTCAATAATGGTGTACCTTTTAAAGCTGTATTGACTGACGGACGGCTGGTTATCAACTTTGATAATCAGTATTTGGGATTTATCTCTCCTAATTACATTTATCTCTGTGCGTATGATAAAGCGGCTAATGTATTAACTTGGGGAGGAAATATCACGTATGTTGCTGATTTGCAGTTTACAAAAGCAGGATTACCATTCTTTGAGTTTAAAGATGATGGAACATGGAAAGATCATAAAGTAGACGGATTTATGTACGGCATTTTTGATAAGAAATGGGAAAACGGAGGCCAGTTTGCCGGAAAAAGTTACGGGTATGCGGTTGATATTGTAATGGAACACCAATGAAACAAGTTATATGCTGGAATGTAGAATGACTTAATACTAAAGATACAGCGACATGAAAGATACTAGAATAAATAACATGTTTTGAATATATGTAAGCAAGCGAGTTTAGAGTAAGTCGGATCATAAATTCTTTGAAAGATGATTTAGCTTACATTAATTATGTAGAATAGCTGTCTTGTGATAAAGCAGCTATTCTTTTTTGTATATAGGCGTACGTAGTGAATATTCAATTGATGCTTCTTTTTCTTATAGATTATCTATATGTTTCTAAACTTATTTGATAATCGTTTCCACACGTCCGTTCTTGAAGAAAACATAAAAGGAGCTGGAGTACATCCACTGCACTTCTCCGTTTGATTCCAGAACCGTTTGCGGTTTGCCGAAAGCCAGGCGGCATTCATCCTCGGTCATACCTTTCACCGGTTTACCGATACTGATCTCGTTCCAATGGGTGATCGGTGAAAGTTGATGTGTGGCGATGAAGTCGAACATCCGGTTGAGCATTTGCGATTCCACCTGTACGAAATCATCCATTATCTCCTTGTGCGACGCTTTCTTCTCCGGTTGCAGTTTCTCCATGGCGGTGACTTTCTTCATTACAAGTACCGACGATTCTATCAGGACATCAGAGAGATAGTAGACCAGCTTGCCTTCCGCTACCCGGAAAATGGCTTTGCAATAATAGGTGTTGTTCTGCTTTGAATCTGCTTGCGAGGCGAGTACCAGGTCGCAACTGAAACTTTTGGCCGGTACGTTGGCTTCCGTTATTCCTTCACGTAGCTTCGGACAGACGTTCTCCACCGTCCACAATAGTGCGTTGGCGTAGATATGCTCATCGCTTGCCGGGCTGAAAGAAGTAAACCCGCTGACTACGTATTTGCTACCGTCGGCACTGACAGGATAAGTTTTCTTCTGTTCCGTAAACGTCTGCGCCATGGCGGGCAGTATTATCCCTATCAGTAGATAGATAATTGCAAGGAATCGTTGTTTGGTCATCATACTCCGTTGTTTTTAAGAAAAACAGCATTCACCCCTTCTCCCTGTTGAGAGAGAAAGACGTGAACGCTGGATATATGTGTAATTGAGGTTTGATTGTACTTCACTTAGAAAGCTACACCCAGACGAATCAGGACATTGCTGGTGTTACACTCCCATGTTTTGATAAAGCCGCGCTGATAAGTGAAATCTAGGTTGAAACGGTCGTACCATATACCGACACCGATATTCATGCCTGCATCCACCCGCTTCCAGTCTTCCCAGTCGCCCATGTTGACGCTTGTTTCTTCACTGTCTCCCTGATAGGATTCTTTTTCTTTAATCTTACCTACATAGTCGCAACTTACGTAAGCGCCGAGATGTGCGTCGACTGCCAGAGCATCCGTAATGTTGTATTTATATCCGAAAGTAAACGGAGAAACCTGTACGTTGTGGGCCATTAAGCTTAGGCTGTATTCGTAGTCGCTTTCGTTTTCTTCGACCTTCCAGCCGCGGGAACCGAGTCCGAACTCCATTCCCCAGTACGTACCTATACTCCCTAATGGCTTCTGGAAACCGTAAACAAAGTTGTAACCGAGTTTGCTGCCGGTGTCTTCCGCTCCGTCTCCGGTCATTTTCATGACATTCAATCCGCCACGCAGGAACCATTGTGTTTCAGAAGGCTGTTTCTGAGCGGATTTGATGCTGACACTTCTGGATGATACAATCTGTGCTTGCACGCCTGCACACAGTAAGAATGCGGCTGCCAATGATAATAGTTTTTTCATGTTGAAATTCTATTTGATTATTAATACTTGTTGTCTGTTTATTTGATAACGGTTGTTATTTGATGACGGCGGCTATCTTGTCTTTGTCGGCTGTTGTGAGAGTTTTTTCCATGCGGATCCATTCGTAGTCCGAGGCTTCTGCCGTCTTCCAGTTGATAAAGGTGGCCGGATAGCCGATGACGGTCACTTTATACCCGTTCCCGTCGTCATTGGTTTTGACGTTGAATGTGGCTGCCACTATCACGTCTGCATTATGTTTTTGCGAAGACATATAGATTGCATAGCTGCGGATGTTGACCAGGTCGCCATTCATCTCCTGTTCGGCTTGTTCTCTGGTGAGCGTCCATTCGTCTTTGATGCGTCCTTTCGATTTGTCTATCTGCAACTCCACGGTTAGCGGCTTTACATAAGCGTTTGAGGTGACATCCAGTAGACGTGCCTGTGTTTCCTGCATTCTTACATTTGTTTTCTGTGCGTACGCTCCGATTGCACCGATAAAGGTGAGGAAAATAACTAAAATCAGTTTTTTCGTTTTCATATCCCTTTGTGATTATATGTTAATATGTTTGCAAAGGTATGCGAAAGGACTATACCAGCAGGAGAAAACATAGTTCCAAGGAGGATACGGAATTGTATCCTATTTGGATACACCGGAGGAGCTGCCCGTACTGATGCTGTCGGATAAATCGTGGAAGAAGTCGTGGTTGAGGATGCAGGAGATGCGCCAGAGCAGGTGGATGTCGATATTCTCTTTCCGGAAGATCTTGTAGACGTTGGGACGTGTGCAGCATAGCTGACTGGCGAACCAGGTAACAGTACGTCCTTGTTCGTGAAGCGTGCGTTCGATAAGTTGTCCCGCATGAATCATGTCATTCTGCAAGTGTGCGTCCCCCGGATTCCCGTTGGAGGAACGGATTATTGTAATACCGGCGAGAATATATAAAAGAGGCGTGGGAATCTCACCTTCGTCCGTTCCGTGTTTCAAGGCCTTCGCAATGCCATATCATCAAGAACGAACAACGCAGAAAGCCCACGCCGATATGTACAACACCCGTAACCTCCCTTTGTTTCGGCAAAGAGAGGCACGGATGTATATAAATACACATCAGGAGGACGTCTTAGTTGCTATTCGTCATTCCGGTGGTCAAAGTTTGCGAAGTTCTGAAACACGAAAGACAAACGCTTGTAAACGTCTTCTCTATATACACGGCTCCCCCACCACCCGGAGGCTTTCTGCGGAAGAGTCCGTTGCAAATGTATAAAAAAATAAGTTTGGTGCGCCAATTATGATTAATAATCTTTTAATCACTCTCAGCAAATGACAGTCCAATTACCCCAATAGAGCCATCAGACTTTACACAAAATTCGTTCTATCCCGTTTAATTCTTCAGCAGTAAATTCCAACTGGTTTAAAGCCTGCAAATTGTCTGCCAGCTGATTCACTGAGCTCGCTCCTACTATAACCGATGTCATCCGTTCGTCTCTCAGCACCCATGCCAAAGCCATTTCTGCCAGCGTCTGTCCACGGTGACGGGCGATTTCATTCAATTGTCGGGCAGCCTCTACCTTTTCAGGCGTCACTTGCGAGCGTTGCAGAAAAGTGGAAGGACGTGCCGCGCGTGAGCCTTCGGGGATGCCATTCAGATATTTATCCGTCAGTAATCCTTGCGCCAAAGGAGAAAAGGCGATAAAGCCGGAACCATATTCGGCAGCCAAAGGAAGGCTTTCAGCCTCAACTGCACGGTCGAACATACTATAACGATACTGGCTGATAAGACAAGGGACGCCTGCTTTTGCCATCATTTCATAGGCAATCCTCGCTTGCTGAGGAGGATATTTTGAGATTCCGATATACAGAGCTTTTCCTTGCTTTACAATATCAATCAACGTTTGAATGGTTTCTTCTACCGGAGTGACTCCGTCATAGCGATGACTATAAAAGATATCAAAATACTCCAGTCCTGTCCGGCGCAGACTCTGATCAATGCTTGCCATCAGATTCTTGCGGGAGCTGTTGCCGCCATAAGGCCCCATCCACATGTCATGGCCGGCTTTGGAGGAGATTATCATCTCATCCCGATATCCCTGGAAGTTTTCTTTGAGAATCCGTCCGAAATTAGTTTCGGCACTTCCCGGCACAGGACCATAGTTATTAGCAAGATCGAAATGGGTGATGCCATGGTCGAAGGCATATTTAATCATGTCGGTCGCTACACTAAAGTTATCTACGCTACCGAAGTTATGCCACAATCCTAAAGAGATGAGAGGCAGTTGCAAGCCACTCTTGCCACAGTATTTATATTGCATCCGATCGTAGCGATCAGTAGCCGGCTGATTATTCAATGGGTAATCCATAAGGTTCAATGTTTTTTTCGTTATTGCAAAGAAAGAGAAAATATTTTAATAACGTTCCATCTTATTGCTAAATTCAAAGGTTGAAATCAAGGAACAACGTCCTTCAGTCTGCCAGTAAAGGAGACACATTCTGATCAAAGAAGACAGATGATGTCACTATACTGACAGTATGATGGACGGTCCTTAGAAAACCAGTCATACAAACCCTAAACAAACTATTTCAACAAGTTCTCCTTGAACTCTATTTCTACAATACGCAATTCATGCCCGGTCTTGTCCCCATCCTTCGCTTTAAACAAATCCAGTTCATTGGCAACGGGGGCGGCAACTTCTACTATTTGGCCGAAGGCATCTCCTTCTTTGCTTGTACCCTTCAGCCGGATGGTAATTTCATTGGTCAGTACCGGTTTTACATCCAAGTGGACGTATCCCAGACTCTTATCCGTATCTCCGCTCCATATCAGTTCTTTGCCTGCATATATCTCCAGCGGATAACTGCGCATACGCCATCCGGTCAGTTTCATACAAACTTCATCCACCCGTGCGGCACGTTCCAACTTATAGGTAATCCATGCGGTAGCTGCCTTCCCGTCATTCCGCCATTCGCTCAGTTCATTATCATCGAAACTGTTGACTGTATTCTCATTATTGGCTCCGGCAATAGCGGAAACGATACCGACATCCACTTTTGAGACCTTGTATGAAGGAGTCTGCGGAGTCTCACCACGAGTCAGCCTGCCTTCGAGTTCATCACCGGGGATATAGCTACTCAAACCGTTTTTCACTTCGACAGGTGAGGAAGTAAGGCTGATTTCTGCTGATTTCAATCCGTCGGCCTTCGCTGTGATACGGACGTTTCCGGCAGTAGTGAGCGAACGGATCAAAGCACGATTGATGCCGCATTCTACCGGCAAGTCTTTTGAAAGGATATAATTATTTTCTCCTTGTGCGATACCGCCACGCCATTCAGCAGGTCCTTCTACTTCAAAGTGTATCAAGTCATTTGCCAGCGGACAACGGTTGCCGTCTTTATCCATGACTTCTACCTGAAGCAGTACCATATCGGCACCATCCGCTTTCCATCCTTCGGGACTCTGGATGAAGCTCAATTGAATCTGTTCCGGCTTGCCGGCAGTCTGCAACTGAGTACGACAACATTCTTTTCCGTTTTCGTCGTATCCTACGGCCTCCAGTTTGCCCGGTACGAAAGCAATATCTTTGAAGGTATACAGGAAATGATAATCCCGTTCACCATTGCCCAAAGACTTACCATTCAGAAATAATTCTACTTTATCGGCGCTCGATACGACATATACCGGTTTCACTACCGTATCACTATAATTCCAATGACCAACGATATAGATGCGGGGACATTCCGTATCTACCCAGCCGTCCCACATCACCTGATGTGCAAAGAAGGGATCTTTAGGAATACGCATGGCGTCAGTTACTCCGCTACGACGATAATTTTCTACTCCGCGATAGTGCGTATTGGTATCGGAGAAGATTATCTTCACGCCACCCGAACTTACGCGGTCTCCCGTTCCCGGACGTTCTCGCCAGTAATCGAACCAGCGAATGATATTTTCGATGGTAAAGGAATCCTGATTACGGTTGTAGACACGGGCATCCACTTTCTTCTGTACTTTGTTGGTAACGGTGGACTTATAAGAATTGCTGCCGTCTCCATCCTTGTGATAAGGATAGGAATAATCATCCCAGTATTTGCGCAATCCCTCGTCACGGCAATACTCCATTGCCCACATCGGATGATGCGCACTCTTATTGATATACAGCATTTCGCCTCCATATTCCGCTTCGCGGATGTCCAGCATTTCACGGGAACCGATTGCACGGCCGCCGTGAGGATCGTACAAATCACGTATCGCTTTCATCTCAATCATGTGTTCACGACTGATGGACTCATTGCCGCATTCATAAAATAAGATACTCGGATTATTACGGTTATAGATGATGGCGTCGCGCATCAATTCCGTACGCTGTTCCCACTGACGTCCTTCACAATCTTTTTCGGCATCTCCCGCCTGCATAGCCTGAATCAATCCTACACGGTCGCACGACTCAATATCCTGTTTCCACGGGGTGACATGCATCCAGCGCACGAGGTTCGCATTGCCCTCCACCATCAGATGATTGCTATAATCGCTCAGCCAGGCAGGTACGCTCATCCCGACTCCCGGCCATTCATTGCTTGTCCGCTGGGCAAAGCCCTTCATCTGAATGACACGGTCATTCAGCCAGATCATTCCTTTACCGAAGCGCGTTTTACGGAATCCGGTGCGGGTGGCAACTTCGTCCACTTTCCTGCCATCTACCCACAGGCTTGTCTTTACTGTATACAGGTAGCCATATCCCCAGCTCCAGAAATGCAGGTTATCCACTTCGGATGCCGCTTTCAGCGTGATTGTCTCACCCGGTTTCACTACCGCCTTTGTTCCTTCGAATGTTTGGATCGATGTACCGTCACGGTCTATCAGTTCTACTTGATAGGAAACGTGCTTATCACGGTTATATTCGTTTCTGATTTCAGATTCCGCATGGATAATGGCCTTGCGCGATTTCACACGGATGTCTTCGGCATAGATGTAGACTCCGGTCGTTTTGAGATTACTATATAAAGGTAAAGTCTGATACAGACGGTCGGTGACGTGCAGCCATACATTTTTGGGGATACCGCCATAATTGGCATTAAAGTTCTTATTGCTCCACTGGTATTTCGTGCCCGTCGCCCGTTCTTTATAATTCCAGTCATTGTCGATGCGGACTGCGATTACATTTTCCTGCCCGTACTTAATATAAGGAGTCAGATCGTAATGATGTGGAGTAGTAAGGCTGTCTCTGCATCCGACCTCTACATCATTAACCCAAACACGAGTCAGGCGTGTACGTTCCAAATGTAAATAAATATTTTTGTTTTTGGAATCTTTGTCCAAGGTAA
>ERZ779869.1835-NODE-1835-length-18760-cov-5.048222_pt1 | contig 18760 bp, 22 predicted proteins | sample MGYA00511557_ERZ779869 | MGnify/ENA primary metagenome ERZ779869 (study PRJEB29588, sample SAMEA2154620) | human gut metagenome | biome: human gut; feature: human-associated habitat; material: faeces | place: Denmark | collected 2008/2010 ...
CGGCCACCTCTCCCAAGGGGAGAGGCAAGGGGTGCCGGCATAAGAACAGGCACAGCGGATTATCCCGCTGTGCCTGTTAACTGTGTGATGTGATCCGCCCCATTTGCCCAGAGCGGGTTTTTACCGCAATATTTCCTTTATTTCCCCTCCGGGAGCGTCTTTGCGTCCCCCGGCTGCATCCGGGTCCGCTTCGCCGCTTCCATCAGATTCTGGAATTCGGCGGAGAGGATCTGACGGGTCTCCGGGTCGTTGCCCAGCGTCTTGATATAGGTGCGGATGTTCCGGGGATGGAAAATGTCCAGCGCCTTGTCAATACCACCCGTGCCCAGCAGCCCGAACAGCGCGTCCACCAGACGGTTGCGCTCCTGGGTGTCCATGGAGGCGATCCACGCCTTGATGGTCTGGTTCACGAACTGGGAATCCGCCGTGATGGACTGCATCGGCACAAAGTTCGGCCCCATGACTTCCCACGAGTATGGGTCGTGCTGCAATACGCTGACCTGATTGCTCTTGATAATGGTGTAGGGTTCCTCATGCTCCAGCAGCATCCCGATCACCGAGGACTGGGGCACGTAGGTCTTGATCCGCGGAACCATGGCGAGATATCCGGGGTCGCCCATGAGATAATCGGTGAAGCCGGGGCCGTCATTGTTGTAAACCTCCAGAATCCGCTGCTGAATGTCCGGCGTGCTTCTTGCGGCGGCAAAAACCGCCAGATTCCCGCCCTTGGAGTGGCCGCCCAGACGCAGCGGCATCACGTACTCCGCCGCCACCTCCCGGACGTAGTCCTGCGCCAGCAGCTGGGCGGGGACGGCTTCCTGAAAGGCCATGTTGAAATCTTCCTTCCAGCCCACCAGCGACCGGTCCGTTCCCCGGAAGGCCACGAAGGCCGTACCGTCGGGAAGCAGAAATGTCATGGCCGCAAACTGTGTCTCCTCCTCCGGGGCAAACTGATCCCGGTACAGCACCATTTTGCACCCGCCGAACCGCGCCGTCTCGGCGGCAGCGCGGAGCATCATCGCGTCGTTTTTTGCCCGGACGCGGCTTTCATAGTCGTCCAGGGACAGAAAATCCGCCGCGGCATCCCGCAGCGCGATCGGCTCATGGGGCGTCTCCGCCGCCTGACCCACAAAGGGGATATACGAGAGGACGCAGAAGATCAGCCCGTCCACCGGGTTCAGGGGGTCCTGCGCGAAGGACAGGTCGCCGCGCCATTTCAGATAATCAAAAACAGTTGCCATTCATCTCACCTCTTGAAATCATTCTAACAGAAAGATATGAATTTTTCTACTATAAATTGGCATTTTTTCGCCGCTCCAGCGCACATTCTCCGGAAGCTGCATAAAACCGCACGCCATGGAAAAACTTCCAAGGGGTGGTGTTCGCTATGAAAAAGAAAAGCTGGCTGGGCATGGCGCTTTCCGGTCTGGCGGCGGGCGCCGTGGCCGGACTGTTCGGTGCGGGCGGGGGCATGGTGCTGGTTCCCCTGCTGACCCTTCTGACGCCGCTGGAGGAATCCGAGGTGTTCCCCTCCTCCATCACCATCATTCTGCCCATCTGTCTGGTGACGCTGGCGGTCTCCGCCGCCGTGGGGACAGTTCCATGGCAGGACGCCCTTCCATACCTGTTCGGCAGTGCCGCCGGGGGCTGGGCGGCGGGCATGTGGGGGCGGAAAATCCCGGTCAAATGGCTCCACCGAGGGCTGGGCATTCTGATTTTGTGGGGAGGATACCGGTATTTATGTTACTAGAAAGCCTGCCTGTCGCGCTGATCGTCGGCACCGTGCTGGGATTTCTCACCGGATTGGGGGTCGGCGGCGGAAGTCTGCTGATCCTGTGGCTGACGCTGGTGCTGGAAATGCCCCAGACCGCCGCACGTGGTATCAATCTGCTGTTTTTTCTGCCCTCCGCCATGATTGCCTGTTATCTCCGCTGGAAGCAGGGGGCGGTAACGCTCAGAAAAGTCCTGCCCGCCATTCTCACCGGCTGTGCCGCCGCGGCGGTCTTTTCCTTTATCAGTACCCGGATGGACTTGGACATCCTCAAAAAACTGTTCGGCGTTCTGCTCCTTGCGACGGGAATCCGGGAACTGTGCTACCGGCCAAAGTCATAGTTCAGCCATTCCGCTTCTTATACGCCAGATACCCTTCCAGAATCAGCGACGCCGCCACGGCGTCCACCGTGTCCTTCCGCTTTTTCCCGTGATAATTGTGCTGGGACAGGATATTGTGGGCTTCCACCGTGGTTCGGCGTTCGTCCCACATGCTCACGGGCAGGCCGGTGGCCACTCTAAGCTTGTCCGCAAATTCCCGGCACAGCTCCGCCCGGACGCCCTCGGTGCCGTCCATGTTCTTGGGCAAGCCGACCACGATCTCCCCCACCTGATTTTCCTGTGCCAGACGGACGATGTCGGCGATGGCCTTCTCCGTATTGCGGCTGGGCACCACCGTGGCGGAACCGACCAGCGTACATAATAGGTCAGAAATCGCAACGCCGGTGCGGGCGTCGCCGTAGTCAATTCCCATGATTTTCATTTTTGCTTCCTCCTGCGTGTTTTGCCTCTATCATACTACAATTTCCCCAAAAATGGAAGAAAAAATAGTTGACTTTGCCCTCCCCCCATGATAGAATGTCCTTACCTGTGAAAAAGGGCTTTTTTTGTGCGCCTTTTTCAGCCCCGGGCGGTAATTTGTAGTTGACCGTTTCCTAAATTTTCTCTGGGCGGGGTGATACAGGGAGGCAGTATTTAAGGAGGTGCCGTTATGCGCGTAAAAGTCACTTTGAGATGCTCTGAGTGCAAGCAGAGAAACTACAACACCATGAAGAACAAGAAGAACGACCCTGACCGTCTCGAGATGAAGAAGTATTGCAGATTCTGCAAGAAGCACACCGTTCACAACGAGACCAAGTAAGGAGGCCCGAATCATGGCTGAAGTCAAAAAGGAAAACTGGTTCAAAAGAACCTGGGGCAAGGTCAGGAAGTACTTCCGCGAGCTGCGCAGCGAGCTGAAGAAGGTCGTTTGGCCCACCCCCCAGCAGGTGCTGAAGAACACCGCCATCGTCGCCTGCTGCGTCGTGGCAGTCGGCGTGTTCATCTGGCTGTTCGACTTCGTTGCCCAGGTCGGCATTGACGCCCTGATTGGACTGTTCCACTAAGGTACGAAGTTATGGCAGAGACTGCAAAATGGTATGTTGTGCATACCTATTCCGGTTATGAAAACACTGTAAAGGCCACCATCGAGAAGACCGTGGAGTCCCGCTCGCTGCAGGATCAGATCCTCGCCGTCTCCATTCCTCTGGAGACCGTCACCGAGATCACCGAGTCCGGCGCCAGCAAGACCTATGACCGCAAAGTCTTCCCCGGCTACGTGCTGGTGAAGATGGTTTACAGTGACGACACCTGGCATGTCATCCGGAACGTCCGCGGAGTAACAGGCTTCGTGGGCACTTCCAGCAACGACCCCACCCCTCTGACCGAAGAAGAGGTCTACGCCATGGGCGTGGAAAAGAAGGAGATTATCGTGAACTACGCAGTCGGCGATACCGTCCGGATCCTGGACGGCCCCCTGTCCTCCTTCACCGGCACGGTTGAGAGTGTGGACGTTGACAACAACGCGGTGAACGTGGTCGTGTCCATGTTCGGCCGCGAGACCTCCGTCGAGTTTGAGCTTGACCAGGTGGAGGTCGTTTCCCAGTAAACGCATCGGATCGATTTCTCGATCGGAACGTGGGAGGGGCGAACGCGCCCCGCAAAAAATGCGCCCAAGCGCATACTACCACATTTTATTCAGGAGGTGCTTATTATGGCACAGAAAGTCACTGGCATTATCAAACTGCAGATCAACGCCGCTAAGGCGACCGCATCCCCCCCTGTCGGCCCCGCTCTGGGTCAGCACGGCGTCAACATCGCCGCTTTCATCAAGGAATTCAACGCCCGCACCAAGGATATGGAGGGCTACAAGATTCCCGTCGTCATCACCGTTTACGCTGACCGCAGCTTTACCTTTATCACCAAGACTCCTCCGACCCCCATGCTGATCATGAAGGCCATCGGTCTGGAGAAGGGTTCCGGCGTTCCCAACAAGACCAAGGTTGGCACGATTACCAAGGCGCAGATCGCCGAGATCGCCAAGACCAAGATGCCTGACCTGAACTGCCCCACTCTTGAGGCTGCCGAAAGCCAGGTTGCCGGTACCTGCCGCTCCATGGGCGTTACCGTCGTCGATTGATATTTGCTTGTCCGGGCAGTCTGACCCGGAAATGTGGGAGGATTTTTCCGCATCACCACTTTAAGGAGGATAATTACATTGTTTAGAGGTAAAAAGTATCAGCAGAGCGCCAAACTGATCGACCGCTCTGTTCAGTATGATCCCACCGAAGCCCTGGATCTGGTCGTGAAGGGTGCTTCCGCCAAGTTCGACGAGACCGTTGAGCTGCACATCAAGCTGGGCGTTGACTCCCGTCACGCTGACCAGCAGGTCCGCGGCGCCGTGGTTCTGCCCAACGGCACCGGTAAGACCCGCCGTGTTCTGGTCTTCGCCAAGGACGCCAAGGCTGAGGAAGCCAAGGAAGCCGGCGCTGACTATGTCGGCGGCATGGATCTGGTGGAGAAGATCACCAAGGAGAACTGGTTCGAGTTCGACGTGGTCGTCGCTTCCCCCGACATGATGGGCATTGTCGGCCGTCTCGGTAAGGTTCTGGGTCCCAAGGGCTTGATGCCCTCCCCCAAGGCCGGCACCGTGACCCCCAATGTGGCCGCTGCCGTCAAGGAGATCAAAGCCGGTAAGGTCGAGTACCGTCTGGCCAACATCATCCACTGCCCCATCGGCAAGGTGTCCTTCGGCACCGAGAAGCTGTCCGAGAACATGGACACGCTGCTGAAGGCCGTCGTGAAGGCGAAGCCCGCCGCTGCGAAGGGTCAGTATATCCGCTCCTGCACCGTGGTTTCCACCATGGGCCCCGGCGTGAAGGTTTCCACTTCCAAGTATCTGTAAGCTGATATGGTAAACCCCCGGATGCGAAAGCATCCGGGGGTTTTATGTTTATTCAGCTGAGGTTGCCGTTGGCATCGCATTTCAGGCTAATACTAACAGGAACCCGGCTTATGACTGTTCCCAGCACTTTCTTTCCCATCGTCACTGAGCAATTAGCTGCATTACCACTCTTGCTTGCACTCTTTGAAATCGTGTACCACTCTGAACTGTAAGTAGTAACTGAGCAGCTTGAACTTGTGCAGGTGGAACTACTTCCAGTATATGTAAACGTGCCGTTTAATACTGCTTTCCACCGTACAGTCCCGTCACTGTCGCAGTATGTGTACTGTTTACTGCCATCTACGCTTTTAGCTGCCCTTGTTCCATAAGCAGCAACTTCTATGACGGCATAACTTCCATCCTCAAATTGAATTATCTCTCGTTCGCACTCTGCTGCATTCCCCAAGAATGGAATCCAGCACATCACAAGCGCTACAGCCAGCAAGGAGCAAATAACTCTTTTCATATCACTTTACCTCCGGATAATCTGTTCTGCTTATAACTTCGGCTTCCCCAACAATAAGATACCCGTCCATGTCCTTTATGTGTCTTATCAGTGCAGTTAAAACCACACCAGCCCACAGCAAAACAAGCGCCAACGCAGTCACCGCCACAATACGCACAATCGTTTTTCTTATCCGTAGCTGCTGTGTTAATTCCGGCGTACTCATTTCCTCAATATAGGACGCGGCAATTTGCTGGGGTGTCCCAAATCGTTGCGTAATAGTAGCATAGTCTACATGGGGATTCTCAATAACAAAATCCCGGACGGAGGACTCTACTCTGGACAGGATTTGTTTCTTCTGTCTCCTGTTGCCCGGCAGCTCCTCGCGCACTTCCCATAGATACCGCAGAAGATGGACATTCCAAACCATCCATATCACATCCTTCTATAATTTGCAGCACGCCTTTGGTGACTTCCTCATACTCCCGCACCAATTCTTCCAGCCGCTGTTCCCCGGCGGGTTCCAGATGATAATACACCCGGGTCATGCGCCTGCCCACCAGAACCTTCCGGTCGGAAATAAGTCCCTGATCTACCAGCTTATAAAGCACAGGATACAGTGAGCCTTCCTGTGTAACAATTCGCCCGCCGCTTCTCCGTTCCGTTTCCTGCACAAGCTGATAACCATACATATCTTCTTTTTTCAGCAACCCTAAAATCACCAGAGACATCACGCCCCGGCGAAAGCTCATCTGTCCGTTATCTGCTGCCATGCCATCCCTCTCCCTTTACGGTATATTATAATACAGTATTTTTGTTTTCGCAATACCTTTGTAGTAAAAATATTGTTGACAAATTTTTTATTATGTGTTATCATGTTGTTACCATTTTCAGGAAAGCATGATCTTAATCGGTTAAATGCCCGCAAGTCAAACCATTTGGCCAGCGCGTTATATTGAAAGGATGTGGTAAAATGCGCTTGAACAAATTTGCCTGTATTCTCCTTGCCCTGCTGCTTGTCCTGCTGGCAGGCTGTTCGGGAAGAGCTGCCGAAGTCAAACAGGCCGACTTTTCCTTCAACACGCCGGAAGGGTATTCCCTTTCCGATGTGACCGATGAAAGCTGCAATATTGTCTCCGATGAGGGCGGCGCAATCATCGGCGGAATCACGGTAACGAGCCTGAAGCCCAAGCTGTTAAGCAACGAAAACTCCACGACCGAGATCATGACATATCTGCAAAATGAGTTCCATAAGACAAACAACGTTGAGTTCATCGCCCTTTACGGCGGGAAAGAAAACCCATCCGTCACCATCAATCTGACGAAAATCGCGGATGATACCGGTGAAAAGGCCCATTTTCGTCATATTTTCTTTGAGAAAGACGCGGTTGTTTATCATATGTGGTTTGATCTGGATGTGGTCGATCAGCCGACTGTGGACGAGATCGTTGCCTGTTCAACTGCAAATAAAAATGCGTGAGGTATTCCTATGAAATCACGAAAAATCCTATCCATAATCAGCCTGATTCTGGCCGCGGTTTTACTGCTGTGTGCCGGCTGCGCAAATGAGAAATCCCTTGCCCCGGCCACCGTAAGCACGACCCAGACACCTACGGAACCCGCTTCTATGGGGCATCTGCGTCTTTCTGTCAGCTTCGATGAAGATGCAGATTACGTTAAGTTCACCTACGATGAACTAGGTGGCAATTTTAACGATGGTCTTAGCTATGATTATGATATAATGGGCGTAACTATTGAGATTAACGGTCAAAGTATGCCCCTTGAAGATGCCCTGCGGGACGGCTTCATCACCGAGGAAGAAATTTTCTGCAACGCACGGCTGGACGCCCGGGAGGGATTCTGCGAGGAAACCTATGAATCCCTGAACGGCTTGACCAATTTTACATTCGCCTACCCCGACTACAACCTCCGGCTCCTTTATGACATTTATGAGTCTCCAAACGGTGAGCAGCGCCTGATCAGCGAAATGGTCATCTACGAAAAGAACGTGATTTTGCTTCCCTGCCACCTTTTTGTCGATGAGGAAACTGGGGATATATATGACCGGGAGGATTGGGGGCTGAATTTTGAGATCACGGAAGTCTCCCCCACCGGCATGACCATTCGGTGTACCCACTCCGGCGGCCAGCAGATCGGCCAGTTGGAAATTGTGGATTATTCGCTGTCCCACGACGGGAAATACCTGCTATTAAATGACGGTTTTGAATTCAGCCCTCTCACAGACCATGTTGTTCTCAAGGCAGATGATGTCACCGAGTTCACCTTCGACTGGTCAGAACCTTATGGGCAGGTTTCCAGCGGAGAATACGAGCTGGTTCTCTGGATTAAGGATATTTACGATGAATCCCAAAAGCACCCTCTGATGCGGAACTTCTACGACACGCAGATTTACACAGTGCGTTTTACCGTTTCCTGAAACAGGCAATAAGGGGGTATTCCAATGAAATCACGAAGAATTCTATCCATAATCGGCCTGATTCTGGCCGCGGTCTTGCTGCTGGGCATTGGTTTTGCCATCGGCCGCAACGAGGTTCAGGCCAGTGTGCCGGATGCAACGGACGCGGTACGCAGTCAGGACGGTGCCCCTCCGAAAGAGCTGTGGTATCTGGGCGGCGCCCCGATTCTGGACGATTTTTCAACGTCAGGAGGGCCTGAGGAACCAGACGGTGTACCGACAACCATCGTTATCTATGTTCCCTTGAATTTGGTGCAAGACGGTTTTTCCGCTGGAATCCTTGCAGAAACAGCCGATGGTGAGCAAGAAGATCTGTTGCTTCATAAAACTCTGCCCGCAGGGCATTATACCATACCCAAAGACGTCTATGAGAAATACGAATCCATGACGCTGAGTCTCAGCTATTCGTGGCAGGGAGAAATGATGTCCATGCGGGTCATTGATCTGTTTACCCATGAGGATTTGGTTCCTGCCTACCCCAGCAAATCTGAATGAAACACCATAGGCAGACGTGGAATGAATCATTCCATAACGTGAACCCCTAAGCGGAAGGGCGCGTGTCCTCCCGCTTTTTCTTAAAAATACATCAAATTTCCCTTGACATTTGCCCTCCCCCATGCTAGAATATAGCAGTTGCCAGAGACAGCAGGTGGAGTCATCCGTAAGTCCTGCCGAGGTGCGCTGAATATAAAATTTCTGCGTGTCTTTCTGTCTTGTGGCAGAAGGACTTTTTTATTTTCGGAGGTGAAAATTATGCCCAACGCAAAGGTTCTTGAGAGCAAGAAGGCCGTTGTCGATGCTCTGACCAGCAAGGTGAAGGAAGCCTCTTCCGTCGTCTTCGTTGATTACAAGGGTATCACGGTCGCTCAGGATACCGAGCTGCGTAAGCAGTTCCGTGAAGCAGGCGTGGATTACGCCGTCGTTAAGAACACCCTGACCAATTTTGCCGCGAAAAATGCCGGCTATGATTTCTCTGAGGTTCTCAATGGCACCACCGCTATGGCTTCCACCACCGGCGACCCCATCGCCCCTGCTCGTATCGTCTGCGAGTTTGCCAAGAAGAACAAGCTGAAGACCCTGGCCATCAAGGGCGGCGTTGTGGAAGGCTCCGTGCTTTCCGCTGACCAGCTGAACGGCTTCGGCGAGCTGCCCAGCAAGAACGCTCTGGTCGCTTCTGTCCTGGGTACCTTCCTGGCGCCTATCTCCAGCCTGGCCTTCGTTCTGGATCAGATCCGGATGCAGAAGGACGGCTCCGCTCCTGCAGAAGCAGAAGCCTGATCGCGTAACCCCACAAACATCTCACTACACATCATTTTAGGAGGAAATTTATCATGGCTAGTGAAAAAGTCACTGCTCTGGTTGAGCAGGTTAAGGAACTGACCGTTCTGGAGCTGTCCGAACTGGTTCACACTCTGGAAGAGGTTTTCGGCGTTTCCGCCGCTGCCGCCGCTGTTGCCGCTCCCGCTGCTTCCGCTGCTGCTGAGGTCGAGGAGAAGACCGAGTTCGACGTCATCCTGAAGTCCGCCGGCGCTTCCAAGCTGGGCGTTATCAAGGTTGTCCGTGCCGCTACCGGTCTGGGCCTGAAGGACGCCAAGGATCTGGTTGACAACTGCCCCAAGACCCTGAAGGAAGCTATCTCCAAGGAAGACGCCGAGAAGCTGGTCGCCGAGCTGAAGGAAGCTGGCGCCGAGGCCGAGATCAAGTAATTTATCTCATCTTCAAACGGTGCGCGGCCGCCAGACTTTGGCGGCCGCTTTCCTTTAGATAGACCTTAGGGAAAGGACATTCCTATGGATTTACGCTCTACCCTCTCCGCCGTCGCAGACTATGTTCCCGGCGACGTGGAGAACGTACTTGCTGCCGCCTCCGCCTATCTGCCGGACGATCTGGAAAAGGCGATTTCCGGCGCGGCATCTTACATACCGACGGAGATCAGCTTGGGCAGTACGGTGCAGTTCATGCTGTTTTTTGCCGCTGCGTCCCTGATTCTGGGATTTATGGGGCGGGTTTTTCTGGGCAAGCGCTCCAGCCTGAACCACTCCCTGTCCGCGGCCATGGGCATTCTGTTCATCTATGCAGTAGCCATTGTGGTCTACACCTTCAAACCGTGGTCGTTGGATGCGCTGCTGTCCCCCCTGCCCTTTGTCCGGTTTGCGGGAGAGCATCTGCTGATCATCCCCTTTCAGCGGTCGCCGCTGACCATTGTGTGCAGCGAAATTCTGTCGCTGGTGATTCTGGCATTTCTGGTGAATCTCTTGGACACGCTGATTCCCCGGGGAAACTCCGCTCTGGGATGGTTTTTCCTGCGGATTCTGACCGTGTTGTTCGCCATGGTGCTTCACATTCTGGTGGACTGGGCGTTCAAGACCTATCTTCCCAACGTGCTGGTCACTTATGCGCCGACCATTCTGCTGGTCATTCTGGCGGTCACGCTGCTGATGGGTCTGCTGAATCTTGTTCTCAGCGTGGTTCTGACGGTAGTCAACCCCATTTTCGGCGCGCTGTATACCTTCTTTTTCTCCAACATCATCGGCAAGCAGCTGAGCAAGGCCGTGTTCACCTCCGGCATTATCTGCGGCGTGGTGTTCCTGCTGGGATACTTCGGTTGTACGGTGATCTGCGTCAGCGCCGCCGCCCTTTCTGCGTATATTCCCCTCGCCGTCGTTTTGCTGCTGTTGTGGTTCTTAATTGGCTGGGCTTTGTAATAAGCAAAACTTTACCCTCCGCTGGAAAGCGGAGGGTTTTTGACTTTTTTCGACAGTTGTGCTAGAATGTCTGCCAGGCGGACTTTTGCCGCCTTCTCATTCCCGGCATTTCGAGGTACAACTATGAAACGATTATCCATTTTACTTATTTTCCTTTTTCTCACCGGCTGCGCCGTTTCCCCGTCGGAGACGCGGGAGCCGACGCTCCCGACGCCCATGACCGAAGCCCCGCAACCAGATCCCACGGAAACGACTGTCCCCGCTACTACGACGCCCCCCGACCCGATTCAGGAACTTCTGGATTCCATGACGATCGAGGAGCGGGTCGGCCAGCTGTTTCTGGCGCGCTGTAACGCTGAATCCGCGCTGACCGACATTCAGGCATACCATCTGGGCGGTTTCGTCCTGTTTGGGGAGGATTTTGACGGTCAGACGCCGGGTACCCTCCGGCAGACGCTGTCCGGCTATCAGGCCGCCAGCATCCCCCTGCTGCTGGCCGTGGACGAGGAGGGCGGAACCGTCACCAGAATCAGCCGCTACCCCGTCTTCCGCCCCCAGCGCTTTCCCTCTCCACGGGAAGCCTTTGCCGACGGCGGGCTGACTCAGGCGCTTTCCAATGAGGAAGATATCTGTCAACTGCTGCAATCTCTCGGGATCAATGTCAATCTGGGGCCTGTGTGTGATATTTCCGAAGACCCAAGCGCCTTTATGTACCAGCGCTCGCTGGGGCAGGACGCTGAAACCACCGGGGAGTTTGTCGCCGGAACCGTCAGGCTGATGAGCGCCTACCAGATCGGCAGCGTCCTGAAGCACTTCCCCGGCTACGGCGACAACGCCGACACCCACACCGGGCTGGCAGTTGACAGCCGCTCCCTGCAAGAACTGGAAAGCAGCGATCTGCTCCCCTTCGCCGCCGGAATTGACGCGGGCTGCGGTGCGGTACTGGTCAGCCACAACATCGTTCAGGCACTGGACGGAGACTCCCCCGCCTCCCTCTCCCCCGCGGTCCATCAATATCTCCGGGACACCATGGGCTTTGACGGCGTGGTCATGACCGACGATCTGGTGATGGAGGCCATCACCGACCGCTACGGCACCGGCGAAGCCGCCGTGTTGGCCGTTCAGGCGGGAAACGATCTGCTTTGCTCCACGGATTACGCGGAACAGTACAACGCCGTGCTGAGCGCCGTACTGGACGGCCGCATCGATTTTGACGCGCTGAACACTTCCGTTATGCGCGTGCTGAAATGGAAGCAAAGTTTGGGATTGCTGTAAAAAAAGAACCCCCTAGGGGGTTCTTTTTTACGCTTCCGTTTTCTCAATGGCTTCCACAGCCGCGGACAGTGCTTCCGTATTCACCGTCTCCATCTGGCCGTTGTCGTAGGCTTCCGCCACGGCGGGGTCGATGGGCAGGCGTGCCAGAATCGGCAGATCGAACTGGGCGGCAATTTCGTCCAGATGGCTCTTGCCGAAGACGCTGATCTTCTTGCCGCAGTCCGGGCAGCGAAGGTAGGAATAGTTCTCCACGAAGCCCAGCACGGGAATGTGCATCATGTTCGCCATTTTCACGGCTTTCGCCACAATCATGGACACCAGATCCTGAGGGGAAGTGACGATGATGACGCCATCCACCGGCAGGCTCTGGAACACCGTCAGGGGTACGTCGCCGGTTCCGGGGGGCATGTCCACGAACAAATAGTCAACGTCCTCCCAGATAACGTCCGTCCAGAACTGTTTCACCGCGCCCGCGATGACCGGGCCGCGCCACACCACCGGGTCGGCGGGATTGTCCAGCAGCAGATTGATGGACATTACCTGAATGCCCGTGCGGGTCAGCGCCGGATACAGGCCGTGTTCGTCCGCGCCCTGACACTCCGTGACGCCGAAGGCAGTGGGCGCAGAGGGGCCGGTGATATCGGCATCCAGAACGCCGACCCGTTTCCCCTTCCGTGCCATGGCAACGGCCAGCATGGACGTGACCGTGGATTTGCCCACACCGCCCTTGCCGGAGACCACGGCAATGACCTTCTTCACGCTGGCATTGGGGTTCAGCTCCGCCAGCAGGCTCTCGGGCTTGCGATCGGCGCAATCAGAGCCGCATTCGGAACAATTTCCGTTACAAGAACTCATAATTCTGTTGCTCCTTTTTTCTTAATCGTTTCTATTATAGGCCGGGTGTCGAACTGTGTCAACCGTCAAAGCTTCATTCTTCACGTCTGCACCTGTTCCCACTGCTCCATCAGGTCCATGAGCGCCGCTTCGGCTTCTTCCTTTTCGCCAAGCAGACGGGTCAGCTCCTGATAGTCGGCGGAGGCCGCTTCGATCTTCCTGTCAAAGTCGGCGACGACCTGCTCCTGCTTCTCGATCTCCCGCTCCAGCCGCCGCACCAGCTTGTCCGCGTCTTTGGTTCCGCCCTTCGGGCGCTCTTTTTTCGGCTTCGGCGCGGCGGAAACGGCCGGTTTTGCGGCGGCTTCATGCTCCAGAATGGAGCGGTATTTCTGATAGCCGCAGGGGAAATCCCGGATTTTCCCGTCCTCCAGCAGCCAGATGCGTTCGGCAAACTTTTCGATAAAATACCGGTCGTGGGAGACGAACAGCAGCACGCCCTCGAATTCCTCGATGGCAGCCTCCACCCACTCCCTGGACGCAATATCCAGGTGGTTCGTCGGCTCGTCCAGAATCAGGAGGTTGATCTTCTCGTCCATCAGCATACACAGCCTCAGGCGGGACTGCTCGCCGCCGGACAGGTTGCCCACTGTCTTGAACACGTCTTCTCCCTGAAACAGGAACGCGCCGAGACGGTCTCTCGCCATCTGAGGCGTGCAGTTTTTCTCATAGAGCATGGTGTCATAGAGGCTCCGCTCCGGGTGGTCAAAGTGGATAATCTGGGGCAGATATCCCCATTTCACCGTGGGGCCGAACTGGATTTTCCCCTGACAGTCCTCCTCACCCAGCAGGCACTTGATAAAGGTGGATTTTCCGGTGCCGTTGTCCCCCAGCAGGGCAATGCGCTCGCCGCCCTCTACCAGCAGATTCACATCGGAGAACAGCGTCCGGTCGCCGAAGGATTTCGACACGTTCTTCATCTTGAACACCACGTCTCCGGAGAAATCCCGCTCCCCGAAGCTGGCCTTCATCGTTCTTTCCGCTTTGGGTCGTTCCGTTTTGCGGATGCGATCCATCCGATGCTGGATGGACATGGCCCGGCGGTAGAGGGTGCGGTTGTTGATGCCCCAGCCCTTCATCCGCTCCACCGTGTAGCCCAGCTGCTTCAGCTTCGCCTGTTCCTGCTCGTACTGCTTCATTTGCAGGTCAAACCGCGCCTGCTTTTCGTCCATGTAGAACGAGTAGTTGCCGGAGTAGAATTCCGCGTGGCCGTCGGCGATCTCGATCACCCGCTGGGCGATCTGATCGATGAAATAACGGTCGTGGGAAATGGCAAGCACCGTTCCCCGGAAATTCTGAATATACCCTTCCAGCCACTCCACGCTTCTCAAATCCAGATGGTTGGTCGGCTCGTCCAGAAGCAGGATGTCCGTCTTTTCCAGCAGAAGGCGGGCGAGATTCGCTCTGGTCTTTTCGCCGCCGGAAAGGCTGTCGAATTCCTGAGCGCGCTGCTCCGCCGGGATGCCCAGACCGTTGCAGACCTTGTCCACGTCCACATCCATCTCGTAGCCGCCCCCGGACTGGAAGCGGTTGGACAGGCTGTCGTACTCCCGCAGCTGCTCCGCCGTTGCGCCCCCCGCCATGTCCGCTTCCAGCCGCTCCATTCTGGCTTTCAGCTTCATGAGGCCGGCGTAGGCGGTGCGCAGCACGTCCTCCACGGTGTAGCCCGCCGGGAACTTGGGGATCTGGGAAATCAGCCCCAGACGCTTGTTAGGATTGACGTAGACCTCGCCGCTGTCATAGTCCATCTGGCCGGTGAGGATGTTGAAAAGTGTGGTTTTTCCGCAGCCGTTTCGGCCAAGAATCGCCACCCGCTCCCCTTCCTGAATTTCAAAGCTCAGGTTGTCCAGCAGATTTTCTCCGATTACAAAGAATTTTGTCAGATTCCTGACTTGTATATCAACCATATTCTCTCCATTTAATCGCGTTCGATTCCGGATTCATTCAGCATTTGATCCAGCTCTTCCCACGTGTATAACAAATTCAGCGCCTGTAACATGGCGTTGGCGCTCATGTGTTCCGGCAGGTTCAGCTTTTTCAGAAGCGCTTTCCGCTTCTCTCCGGCGTTGCTTCCGCCGGAAAGCCCCAGCGCCATGAGATCCTGCTTCGTGATGCCCCCGGAGGAAGCCGTTTTCTCCCCCTCTATGGTGGCACCCGCATTTCGCAGGGCGGCGAGAATGACCTCCGGGGTCATGCCCTCCACCCCCAGCTTACCCTCCCGGCCAGGGGCGGATTTCCGCCGTTCCTTGCCGGGAATGTCCGGGATGTAGGCGTGCTTCAGGTATTTTCCGGGAATGGCGCTTTTGATGTGGTTGCGGATGACGAAGCCCGCCCCGTCGGAATCCGTGAAGACGATCAAGCCCCGCTTTTCCGCCACCCGACGAAGCAGCGCCATCCGCTGCCTGTCCTTGAAAATGCCGAACCCCGCCGTTTCCAGAATGGGGGCATCCACCACTTGACTGAGGGTGTTTTTGTCGTAGCGCCCCTCTACCACAATGGCCTCCCTGATTTTAACCATTGCGTCCCTCCTGCGCCAACTGCAGCAGAAGCAGTTCCAGCAGGCGCTCCGGGTCGTCGTAGGATGTCTTTATCTTATAATCCGTTTCCAGCACCAGCTCCGCCGCCCGGCGGCAGAATTCCGGCGTAAACCGTCTGGCCGCCTCCATGGTCTTTCGCGCGGGATAGTCCGGGATGCCGCAGAGCCTTTGCAGGTCGGAGGCGTTCTTTCCGTTGTCCAGCAGCGTCCGCGCGGCGCTGACCCGGCGGAAGTGGTTGCCCACCGCCCCCAGAATCGCCAGCGGCTCCTGCTGCATTTTCAGCAGCTGCTGCAATTTCACCAGCGCCTGATCGAAGCGCCCGGCGCTGAGCATATCCGTCATCTGGAACACCACGGCATCCAGCACCGGCTCGGTGACGGCGTCGATGTCGGTCTTCCGAATCTCATTTGCGCCGGAATAGGCACAGATTTTGTCAATTTCGCCGCTGAGTGCCGTCATGGTGCCGCCGGTGATGTCGATGAGGTACAGGCACAGATCTGTGGAAATCCGCTTGTCCCGCGCCATAAAATGCCTTGTGACCCAAGCCGCCAAGTCTTTCTGATCCTGTTTGGCAAATTCCACGATCCGCCCGGCGCCGTCGATCGTCTCCCAGAGCTTTTTCAGGCGCTTGTCCGGCTTCCACGGGGTCGTCTCGTAGGTGAACACCACCGTGCAGTAGTCCGGGATATCCGCCAGAATTTCCGCCATCTTGTTCCGGTCGGACTCGCCCAGCTTGAATAAGTCCACCTCGTCCACCTGCACCATGGTATGCTCCGCCATCATGGGCAGGTTTTCCACGGCATCGGCGAAGGTCTGCAAATCGAAGGTCTCACTGTTCATCCGGTGGAAGTTGAAGGACTCCGTCAGCGCATCCAGCAGCTGCTTCTTCATCTGCTCCAAGTAGTGGTGCAGCAGAAAGACTTCTTCCCCATGGAAAATGTACAGCCGCCCCAAGTCCTTGTTTTTCAGCTGGGTTTTCAGTTCCTGTAAATTGCCCCCGGGGGCTGGTTTTTTTGCCATGGCTTCACCTTCTGATGGTAATTGTTCCGTCCCGGTCTGTCCGGTACACCGTGCAGCCGAAATTTTCCAGCCGCTGCAGGGTCTCCGCCGCCGGGTGTCCGTAGAGATTATCCCTTCCTGCGCTGATGCAGACCGTCTGCGGTTGGGCAGCGGCAAGCAGATCCTCGCAGGTAGAGTTTTTGGAGCCGTGATGTCCGGCAATCAACACGTCCACCTCCGGGATTTTCCCGGCGTGGAGCAGCATCCGCTCGCCGTAGGCGCTCCGGTCTCCCGTTATGAGTATATCACAGTTTTCCGTATCAAACAAGACGCACAGGCTGTTTTCGTTTTCGCTCCTATTGGAATCGGTGGTGAAAATGTGCAGATTTGTCTTGCCGTAGGTCAAAAGCAAATCCTGTTCGGCGTATACCACCTCTGCATTGTCCGCCACCAAAATCCCTTCCTCCGGTGGGAGGATGAGGATGTCCGCTTTCACCCGGCTTAAGAGATTTTCCGCCGCGCCGGTGTGATCCCGGTCGCCATGGGTCAGAATCAGGCCGTCCAGCCGGGAGATCCCCTGACTCAGGAGCGTTTCGGCGGCAATGTCCGCGGTGTCGGTGTCGCTGTCCCCGCCGCAGTCCACCATGTATGTCCGGCCTTCGCTTTGCAGCAGAATGCACTGCCCCTGCCCCACATCCAGCACCGTTATCCGGGTGCTGTCCAGCATCGGCTCCGCCCACGATGCCAGAAGCGCCAGACACAGCCCCAGCGTGCCGCAGCAGAGCAGAACGCCCGGGCGGCGATTCCGGCTCAGGAGGAACACCAGCAGCAATACATACACGGCCACCAGCCAGATGGTAATGTAAGGGCTTCTGGTATACACCGCCGCCAGCGGAAATCCCGCCAGTAACTTTGCGATCAACAGAACATAGCGAATCGACCACGCGACGATTTTTCCAAGAATCATCGCCCCGCCCGTCCAGAACGCACCCACCAGACTGACCGCCACAAGCCCATAGAAAATGAAGCTGATGACCCACAGAGTGAGCAGATTGGTCACCACGCCAACAAGACTGACGGTGCCAAAATACCATGCGCTCAGCGGCGTTGTGAAAATCATGGCGCTGAGGGTGATGGACACGGAAGCAGTAAACCAGCGAATCAACGTGGGTCTGACGCCCTTCCCTTTGCTGTGCGGGAACAGAGAAACCAGCCACTTGCGGATGCCCGGCGCAAAGAGATAAATCCCCGCCACGCTGGCCACGGACAGCTGGAACCCCACGGACGTGATGACCAGCGGGTTGCCAGTCAGCATCACCACGGCGGCAAAGGCCAGCGCCGCAGGGTCGTCGTATTCCTTATTCAGCAGCAGCGCCGCCAGCATCAGTCCGCACATGATGCACGAACGGCTGACCGATGGAGTAAAGCCCGCCACCGCCGCAAAAAGCAGCAGTGTTGGAAAACCCACAAGGGCAGTCAGAAACCGCTTCCGGAAAGTAACGGCAGTGAGCAAAGCGAACAGAATCGACACATGCAGTCCGGAAACAGCCGCCACATGGCGAATCCCGCTGATTTTCAGGCTGGTATCTACCGCATAACTCAGGCTTGTGGTATCACCCAGCAGAAGCGCCCGGGCAAAGGGAGCGGCATCCTGCGGAATGCAGGTCTGCAAAATTGCCTGAATCCGGTGCCGCAGCCGCGCAGGGATATCCCGCCACGATGCGCCTGCATGGGGCGAAACGGAAACCTCGTCCACCTGATACGCCAGCAGAAAAATGCCGTTGCCCGCGTGATAGGTTCTGTTCTCCTTCGGCGTGGTGGCACGAAAGCGGAACTGACCGGAGATCATGTCCCCGGGTTCCAGCGTTTTGTCCAAGTCCAGATATGCCCGAAGGCGGTAGGACTTTCCTTCCAGCTGCACCGTGCCGTCCACGCCGATACCGTATGCCGTTTCATAGCTGTAGTCCGACACCCGGATGACTGCGTTTGCCGTTTTTCCGTCCATCGTTCCGGCGGCATTCAGATAAAAGCCGTCGTACAGAATGAACCAGCCCACTCCCATGGCAAAGCCAAGAAGAACCGCGGCAATCCGCCGGAATAATGCGAAGTTTCTCCCCGCAATCGCCGCGAAAAGCGTCAGAAACCCGACAGCTGCGGCCAAAATGACACGCGAACTTCCCGTAATAACATACGCGCACAGGCAGCAGGCCGCGCCGAAGCCCAGAGAAAACCATACCAGTTTACGCATCCTGCCGCCTCCTTATCGTTGGAAAAGGCGCCGCCTTTGCGGCAGCGCCTTTCTTATTACCTCAATTTGGAAACCACGTAATCGTCCACGATGGCGAGGGCGTTGTCCACCTTGGTGACGTCCTTGCCGCCGCCCATGGCAGAGTCGGGCTT
>ERZ779869.1838-NODE-1838-length-18752-cov-5.506070_pt1 | contig 18752 bp, 19 predicted proteins | sample MGYA00511557_ERZ779869 | MGnify/ENA primary metagenome ERZ779869 (study PRJEB29588, sample SAMEA2154620) | human gut metagenome | biome: human gut; feature: human-associated habitat; material: faeces | place: Denmark | collected 2008/2010 ...
CCGAGCCGTGACGGTGGGGATTGTTTTCCCTTAGCACCATCATTACGCTGTTACCCTCTAACATTTAAAAGGGGTGAGCTTCTGTTTCTCGGTCAGGCCGAGCCAACTATGGTTGGGATTGTAATTGCTTAGAAGTTTTTTTCTAATTGCTTTGGTTCTTTCCCTCTTTCATATTGATAAGTGCTGTCCGACAAATAGCACTATCGGTAGCTTGTTGTCATAGATAAATACCAGAAGATATAATAGAAGTACATTAATAATTTTTCCACAAACTAAAATCCGACAGGAACACACCCTGTCGGATTTCACTTTATCTATGCTTTTCTGCGATAATACACCGCTTCAAACCCGGCTTTCCCTGCCATCAGGACATCGCTCATATAATTATCCCCCATATGAACGATCCTCTTGCCGCCGTACTCGTTTTTAATTATCCGATACAGCCCTCCGTCCGATTTTCCGCACCCGTATTCGCACGAAACGAACAGCTTTTCATAACCGCTAAACCCGTTGTCGCAAAGCAGCTTTGAGATAACGCTTTCGGTAAGATACATATCGGTCGTGATAATAACCGTTTTTCCGCAGGAGATTACCCTGCCGTACACATCAAGCATGAACGGGTCGGCACGGCAAACCGAAATTTCCTCATCGCATTCGGCTTTCACGGCTTCTTCGACAGCATCGTCTGTAAGCCCTGCTTTCACGGCTATAATGCGGTAAATATCATTTATGCACGGCTCTTTCTTTTCTTTTCTTGCTTCAGTTTCACTGTCTGCCCTGATTTTGCCGAAATTCTCTATGCCAAGCGTTCTGCCCGTATTGTCGAAAACCTCTTTTCGTGAAACACTGCGGAAAATCAGCGTATCGAAAATATCAAACGATACTACATCTGCTTTACACAAAAGCTCCGCCGTTTTCTCAGCCGACAGCGAGTATTCTCCGAATTTCCTGTCGGGAAAATGAAACACGCTGTACTTAAGATATAACAGCAATGCGTACCCCCACGCCGCTGCGGGCATTATCCCGTGAAGCCTGCTGTGAGATGAAACGAAGGAAAAATAACGGTTCTGTACGGAAGCGTTGCCGCTTATCAGCTTATCGTATATCTTCTGTTTTCCGCTCACCTTGTTTCACCGCCTGTTATTCTTCCTGTTTTCCTATTTCGTCCCTTGTGACAGTAGCCTCGTGATTGTAGAATTTCTTCAGCTGTTCTACCGATATATAGTCGCCCGTCAGCTCTCCGCTTTCGTTGATAAGATATTTACCGTTCCACATAGCCGTCCACAGCCACATTGCGTTATCCCTTGCCATTATGTCCGGGTCCGGATATACGGCACACTCCGTGAGTGCCAGCATACGCTTGTTCAGCGTTAATGAATCCGTTGCATACATTGCCGCAAGATGAGCGGTATCGGTATTGTCATATACGTCACAGCCGACTATATCAACATAATCGTCACCGGGGAACATCAGAGGGTCAATATCCGCCGTGTATATCCACAGCAGGTTTGACAGCCCGTACAGCTCGTCAAATCGTCTGTGCATAGTCTGCCACAGCCATTTATAAGTCTTGCTGTTCTTTTCCCACCAGTACAGCCCCGCACTGCTTGCAGGCAGCGGTCGGAAAAGCACCGTAACACCGCTGTCCTTGAGAACGGAAAGCTGTTTTGCTATTGCGTCCATATCCGACAGCACAGCATAGCATTCCTCCGATATTGTTTCGTCCTCAAGAAGCTGTGCCAGCGATTCCTCATTCATTACCGCCAGATCCTCATAGTCGCTTACAGCCGCACCGATGTCAAATGTGCTTTCGTCACGGTAGAAGGTAGTCTTTCCTATAGGCGTGTACCAGTACCATGCATATGACACTATACCGCCGTTTTTAGCCCATTCCTGTGAAAGCTGAATATCCATGTTGTTTTTCACCAGCTTCGCACCGCTTGCCGTATAGTATCTTAAATCGCTCGCTCTTATCGCAGGAAACCGTCCCGTGTTCTTTACGATTGCGTCAATTTCGGTATTCGTGTTAGGCGTTACGGCCTGCGCCGTAAGCGTTTTCCTGCCGTAAATGCTTTTGAGATAATCCATAAGCTCAATACGGTCGGTGTTTACATCCTTGCCCGAGATCCACGTTCCTGCCTGTGAGTAACGCTTTTCGTCCGCTTTTTCCGTGTTCTTTACAGTTATCCTGTCTAAAGAAACGCTGTTTTTTACCGTCTGGAGAGTTATCCTGTGCATTCCCTGCGTAAGATATACAGGACATAACGAATGGCTCTCGAACGTATCGCTCTGTACTATGTTATACGCTCCGTACAGCTCGCCGTTCATACGTTTATAGCTTCCGTTTTCGCTGTTTATCTGCTTGTCGCCGTCAACAATAAGAGTGATGCTTCCGCCGTCGTCGGACAGTGCGGTTATCGCAATATCGTAAAACTGCGTCGAAGGCACTTCCATATCAAACGATACCGATTTGTAAGCGCCCACTGTGATATATCCCTCGCCGCTGTACTTTCTGTCATCCGAGATCAGCTTTGTTCCTTCCGTCTTTTCCGCTTCAAGAACATAGCTGAAATTTGATTTGTTGATTTTGTATTCTTTGGTTTTATTTTCGGTCACAATAATCGCCTGCGGTACAGACGTTTCCCCGTTTGCCGAGGTATCCGCACTGCCGTCTGAAGTAACTGAGGAATAGTCGATTTCCGAACAGCCGGCAAGCATTATGACGGCAAGCGTGAGTGCCGTTAGTTTCCTGATATGCAAGTCAGTCCTCCTGCTTTATTACCACAATGTCGCCCGACTGTATCTTGTCGGTGAACTTTGCACTTTTCCCGTTTACCGTAAGCACAAGTCTGCGTGTGGGATTTTCAATATCAATATTCGCTCTTTCAAACAGGTCTATAAGCATATACGGAGTTTTGCTCTCCTTTTCGGGAAGATCGGTCGGAACGCCGTTGAAGATTACGGATACAAAATTTCCCTGCTCCGCTGTCTGTATATCCTCAGCCGTTTGCACTCCCGATACGCTCTCAGTGACAACGGCGGCTTGTACCGCTTCGGCAGACGAGCCTTTATCAAAGCCCAGTATATCCCCGTCACAAAGAACGTAGCTTTCGGGCTTTTCCTCACCGTTTACATATACGATTGCGGTCTGCGTATCTCCGCCGTACTGCATAAGGAACGCTCCGAGCGTTCTTGCGTCGTGTATCTCTATATTGTCAAGCGGCTGTATCTCATAGTCCTTCCCGACTTCTTTTCCGTTTGCGTAGGCACGTTTTCCGGCTACCGCATTTTCACCGCAGAATATGACGCTTACCCTTGAAATATCGTCTGCATAATCACGGATAAATGCGTGTGCGTTTTCGCCGTTCACCGCAGGCGTAAGCGTTATGCTGTCGCCCTGCTTTATCTTTGTTGTGAGTGCGGCAGGCTTGTCGTTTACAGTGATTACCGCAGGAATAAACGCAGTGCCTTTGAGCATCTTCGTTTCGCCGTTAAGAGTGAACTTAAGTCCTGCGCCGCTGTGTCCCATTATCTGAGAGGTTTTGAAGCCTGCCGAGCCGAGAAGCTCAAATACGCTGAGCGACTTTGTATCAAACACCCTTACCTGCTCACCGTTTAGCGTCACGGTCGAGAAATCATACGCCATGTTGGTGCAGGCAGTGACCGCAATGCCGACAGGAGTTACATACTCAGGACCCAGCTTCCTGTCGCCCACATCAACGTTTTTCATAAATTCCTGACCGCCTACAGCGACCCTTCCGTGATCTATTCCGAGCTTGTCCGCAAGTGCGTCCGCAAGGCCGTTAGCCATACTTCCGCCGCCTATAAGGAACATTGCGGCAGGGCTCTGACCGTTTGCGTCACATACCGCCTGACTTATCACATCCGCAAGGCTGTCAACGGACGGACTGCATTTCTCAAAGAAATCAGCCTTAGATATTGTCTGCTCCCTGCCGAAAATGTCACGGTATGTAATGCTGTCCGTGTCGCCGCTCGCCTGTATTTTCATGCTCTCCGCCATATTGAAATCAACGAAGAATTTCCTTACAATATCCTCGCTTATCTCATCGCCTGCGACAGTTGCCATCGCATAGGCTACTATAGCGCCGTCACGGGCTATTGCAATATCCGACGTACCTGCGCCTATATCCACGAGAGCAATATTGATAAGCCGTATCTCCGGCGGGATTATCACGTTCATTGCGGCGATAGGCTCTAGCGTCATGCTCTTTACCTTAAGACCCGTCTTGTCTGTAGCGGCATACAGACCCTCTACTACGACCTCGGGCAGGAATGCGCCGATAAGCTCTATAGTGACCTTGTCGCCCTTATGCCCCTCAAGGTTTACCATTGCGTAATCGTCAAGGTAATAATGCACTACCGAGTGACCTACGCAGTAGAATACAGCGTCCTCGTTGCTGTACTTCTCGTCTATCCCTTTCTGCGCCTTCTGTATCGTTTCGCATTCCATCGTGCGTACCATATCCGCTGTGATAGTGTTCTTATCCGAAACGTCAAAATCCATCGACACACGGTAGGTCTTGAGCGCACGGCCTGCGGCGGCTACAGAAACCTCTGTCAACCTGATGGAGTTTCTCTGCTCAAGCGTTTCCTTTACGGTGCGGGCTACCTTTGCTACCTGCTCAATATCCTCTACCTGTCCGTCTATCATTGCACGCTTCAGATGCGGAACGCTCTCGGTATCGGTCACACGGAAGGTTTCGCCGTCCATAAAACCCAGTACGCCTACGACCGTCCTTGTGCCTATATCAAGCGCAAAAACCGTATCTCCCTGCGGTTTCAGCGTCTTTTTAGCAGACGCTGACGGCTTCTTTGCCGTAGTTTTCTTTGCTGTGGCTGATTTAGCTGCGGTCTTTTTATTTTCGCTTGTATTTTTTGCGGCAGATTCTTCTTTTCTCGGTCTGCCTCTCCTTTTAGGTGCCGCCATTTTATTTACTCCCTTTCATTAAAAATATCACTGATTGTACCATAAATCCAGTAAACCCGTACAGGTTTACATAGCTTTTTTGATTTTTTCGGTTTTCCGTATTTTGATTTTTGCTGATACCGATTTTTTATCGGAGCTTCGATAATATAATTACTGCTGATTATAATTATAATTAAATTTCCGGAATAATTCAACCTTTTTTCTGTTTTTTATCGCAAAAAAATTGAAAATATCGTCAGAATATGTTAGAATAATAACTGATATGGGATATTTGCTTATCCAAACGGGAAAAGGACAGACGCACTAAGAAGGAGAGTATATGGAAATTTCAGATTTTGCCGAAGAAATGACAACGCCGATACACGATTTTCTTGTAAAGAACAGTGAAAGTCATACGATACGCTGTTATATGCCGGGGCATAAGGGAACGGAGGATCCGCTTGACATTACCGAAATTGACGGAGCGGACAGCCTTTACGACACCGACACAAACGGCGGAAAGGGCATAATAGCGCTCAGCGAAAAAAACGCATCAAAGCTGTTCGGCAGTAAGAGAACGCTGTACTCCTGCTCGGGAAGTACGCTTGCAATACAGACAATGCTCACCCTTGCAAAGCTGAGGGGCAACGGCAAGGATCACGTTATCGCCGGCAGATATTCGCACCGAAGCTTTATAAATTCCTGCGTCCTGCTGGGGCTTATTCCGTCCTGGATATATCCCGAAGAATATCTCAGCGCCGCCGTTACTCCCGAAAGCATAGAGGCAAAAATCAATTCAAGAACGCTTGCGGTATTTATAAATTCAATTGATTATTACGGCGGTATGAGCAATATTTCCGCTATAGCGGAGGTGTGCCATTCGCACGGTATACCTTTACTGGTTGACAACGCACACGGCGCATATCTGAAATTTGCTCCTGTCGATCTGCACCCGATGACGCTCGGTGCGGATATGTGTGCGGACAGCGCCCACAAGACGCTTCCCGTGCTTACGGGCGGAGCGTATCTGCATATAGCAAACGAGAAATACTGCGCTATGGCGAAGGAGGCGATGGCTCTCACGGCGACCTCAAGCCCGAGCTATCTTATCCTTGACAGCCTTGACAGATGCAACCGTACAATAGCCGAGAAACCCTTTCATATAGCGGAAATATGCAACAAGGTAACGGCGCTGAAGCGGCACTGTGCCGATATGGGATATGTGCTGAGCCAAAGCGATTATATGAAGGTAACATTCGATTGTGCGGCGGTGCATTCGACCGGCTTTGCTATGGCTGAGATGCTGAAGGAATTCGGCATAGAGTGCGAATATGCGGACGAATACCGCTGTGTACTGCTGTTCGGAAGCGGCTCGACGGATGTCGATTTTGAGACGATAAAGACGGTGCTGAAGGCGAATACGCCAAGGTCGGTTTTCGTAAGGAGCCTGCCCTCGCCGCCTGTCCATATCAGGACGCAGACCGCCTGCTCACCGGCGAAGGCGTACTTCTCGGGAAAGGTGAGGCTGCCTGTCATGATGACGGTCGGCAAGGTGTGCGCAGGTGCGGTTGCGCCGTGTCCGCCGGGAATCCCGCTTATAATGCCGGGCGAGGTGGTCACGATAGACGCCGCAAGGGCACTTCGTGACAAGGGAATAGCCGATATTCCGATAGTTGTCTGACGAAAAAAACAGGCATAAATCACAGGTGATGAAAAACGATGAAGGTACTTTGCAAAAAACAGGCCGTGAAACCGCTTGCAGTGTACGTTTACGGACAATATGCAGAAAACCGTCACGTTGATGATTTATGCTGAAGGTAAGCTTTTCGCAAAAACGGATATTTCTGCGGTGGAAAATCAAGCCCATATCAAAAGTTTGCGGTGAAGTTTATGCGTTTTGCCTTTACTTTATACAGAAAATGTGTTATAATTATTTCGAAATTCAAACTCACAAGGATAGCCCGATACAGAAAGGACGGTAATCTTTATGAAATTAATATATGCAATCGTAAATAATGATGATGCTCATTCAGTTTCATCATCACTTACAAAATCTGGCTTTCAGGCCACCAAGCTTGCCTCGACCGGAGGATTTTTAATGTCAGGTAACACGACATTTCTTATCTGCTCTGAGGACGACAAGATAGACGAGATAATCGAGATTATCAAGGATCATTCGCACAAGAGAAAGCAGTTTGTTCCTTCTGCCGCATCATACGGCGTAGGAAGCTACACCAGCTTTCCTGTCGAGGTATTTGTCGGCGGTGCGACTATCTTTGTGACGAACATAGAGAGATTTGAGAAAGTCTGATGTCTGCAAGCAATGCAAGCTGTGACAGTATAAAGCTGTTCGGCAAACAGCGTGAGACTGCTCTGCTAGTGGAAACAGCCGAAAGCGACAGGCTTCCCCACGGAATAATGCTGACGGGTGAAAAAGGCATAGGCAAGCGCACCTTCGCAAAGTGGTGCGCTATGCTGTATCTGTGCCGTGAACCCGAAAACAATATGCCATGCGGCAGATGCAGGAGCTGTCGGAATATCATAACGGGCGAACACGCAGACGTTATCTATGCCAAGGGCGAAAAGTACAGCAAGGAAAGCGTGCGTGATAATGTATGCTTTGCTTCAACGCTCCCCAATGACAGCGACACCCGTGTTTTCATCTATGAGGACTGCGAGGAAATGACGGAGGAGCAGCAGAACGTTCTGCTCAAAGCAATAGAAGAACCCTCAAAATATAACCGTTACATTTTCACCTGCTCAAACACCTCGCAGATACTTGAAACGATAAAGTCGAGGCTCGTGTGCATACCGGTATCGGACATGACGGCGGAAGAATGCATTTCCTGTCTTGAATACAACGGTTATGACAGCGACACGGCGAAACGGGCGGTAGAGCTGTACGGGACAAATCCGGGCAGAATACGGGATATACTCTCTGACGAAAAGCGCATAAAGCTGTATGATACAGCCAAAAAGGTGACAGAGGCATTATCGAAGAAGGACGAATATTCGGCCGCAGCTGCAATGACCGCCTGCACGACAAGGGAGGATCTGTACGGGGTAATAACGATACTGTACGAGAATGTGACCGAGTCGCTGAGAGCGCTTGAAACCGGCGGCGAGCCTTTGCTATGTCTGACTAAGGCAAGGCTGTATGCCTTGTACGAGGTGCTGAACGCCTTTGCGCTTATGGACGGAACTAATATAAATGTAAAGCTGATGCAGGCATATATACCTGCAAAGCTGTTTGCTGTTTTACAATAGGCAAATAAGAAAGGGTAAAAATGACTGAAATTATAGGAGTCAGATTCAAGGATGTCGGGAAGATATACTACTTTTCCCCAAATAAAAATACGGTCAAGTGCGGAAGTCACGTTATAGTGGAAACCGCAAGAGGCGTTGAGTGCGGCGAGGTCGTTATAGCGAACCGTGAGATTGAGGACGACAAGGTGGTACAGCCGCTCAAGAGCATAATCCGCATAGCTACCGACAAGGATCTTGAAACGCAGAAGAAGAACCGTGAAAAAGAGCAGGAGATAATGAAGGTCTTTGCTCAGAAGATAGCCGAGCATAAGCTGGAAATGAAGCCTATTGATATTGACTGTACCTTTGACGGAAGCAAGATATTATTTTATTTCACGGCTGAAAGCAGAGTGGATTTCAGAGAGCTTGTAAAGGATCTTGCATCAGTTTACCGTACAAGAATAGAGCTGCGTCAGATAGGTGTGCGTGACGAGGCGAAGATGCTCGGCGGACTTGGAATCTGCGGCAGACCGTTCTGCTGTAAGACCTTCCTCGGAGAATTTCAGCCGGTGTCTATAAAGATGGCAAAGGAGCAATCGCTGTCGCCGAATCCCACAAAGATTTCAGGCACCTGCGGACGACTTATGTGCTGTCTTAAATATGAGCAGAACTGCTATGAGGAACTTCTTGCGATAACTCCTAAGGTCGGCGCTCTTGTGGAAACAGCCGAGGGCAGAGGCATCGTTGAGGATGCAAACCTGCTGACAGGCGTACTAAAGGTAAAGCTCGACAAGAATCCCGATGCCGCCGCTACGGCATTCAAGAGGGAGGATGTAAAGCTGATCAAGGACGGCAAAATAAGAATCAAGAAGGAAGAATTCCAGGCGCTCAAGGGGCTTGAGGACTAAGGCGGCGGGCGGCAATGTGCCGCTTCAAGTTCCGCCTTTAATAACGCTATATATCTTTTAAGGACGGCAAAACGGCGGAAGTTACACAAAGCAATAATCAATAAAAGCGGTTACAGTGATATGCTGTGACCGCTTTTTTTGCGGCGGGTCGCCGCTGACTGTTCGCCGTTCTATTTGATTGAGCTTTGCTTAGCTTACATTACCGGCGGTAATAGTTGAAAGTGGGAAATTAAAAGTTTTAGTCAACCTTTTTCAAAAGGTTGCAGATTTTTAAGGCGGAGCCTTAAATCGCTTTCCGCAGAAAGCGAAATTTCTTAATACAAGGCGAATTTTTGAAGGGTCAGGGAAACTTTTTGCAAGATAAAAAGTTTCCCTGAACTTATAAATTATTGCTTTGTCATCCTCAAAAAAGGTGCCTGTGGCACGTTTTTTGAAACTCAATCTTTTTGTTGTATATCGGTTTATTTGGGTACAGTTGTTTGCGGGTATGGTAAGGGTTAGTGCGAGGCAAAGGGTGGTGTAGCAATCCCTCAATAGTTGGCTGAGCAAAGCTCAGCAACAGAAGCTCACCTTTACTCAAGGGAGGCAAGGGTGTTAGCAATTTTCGAGGGATAGTGCGGAAAATCTAATTGATGGTGCGGATGGAGTACAATCCCTCCGTCTTGACGGCAGAAAAGTTTGCAATATAAAAAGGGTGGGCATATCGCAAGCAGAAAGCAACAAAGCAACAGTTTGTGCCTTGCCTTCAATCCACCTCCCTTTGACAAGGGAGGCAAGGGTGTTAGCAATTTTCGAGGGATAGTGCGGTTTTGGGAGGGTTGGTGCGGGGCGTGGGATAGTGCGGAAAAGGCGGTCGCCAAACAGCGACCGCCTTAAATTTGTGTCATACTTGTGTCATACTTGTGTCATACAATGCTGAATACGTTAAATGTATCCGGGGCGATATAGAGCGATATGCGCATTCTGCACTGCTCTGCCTTCAACTCTAATATGTTCATAATTATATTATCCGCTTGCCATTATAGATTACTTTGGTCGGGAAAGAAAAACAGGTTACTTCAAAAAGAGTATTGTTAGCCGTATTTTTAAAAACAATCGCTATATATTCCTCGTAACCGTCATCATCAATATCAATGCCATTGTCCGTTTCATAGTCTGTATCATATTCTGCAGATATCTGTACACCATCTTGAAATGTCAAATAATACACACCTTCAGCGTGTTTATGAACGAAATTATAAAGGAAGTCAAAGGCTTCGGTTTCATGTGGATTGATCATTATGCTTCTCCTTTTGGATGAGCCGGAACAACATGCGTTCCGGCCTTTGAATAATTAATAATTCCTATGGTTGTGGGGTATTCTTTACCGGTGCTTTGATCAACGTATACTCCAATAATAGTGCCAAAATCAACTCGCTCTTTAGTATCACTCACGGCTTTTCCTTTATTTGAATGTACTACTATGAGTTTTTGTAGTTGCTCTTTAGTTATGGTAATCTTGCTTCGACCCGGAGTATAGTTGTTGTGCCCTTGAATATGTTTACCTTGTCTTCCGTCATATATTGTTTTAGGATAATTATCAAAATTAGGTTTAGTCTGCTTTGCTGATAATTTCTCCTCATTTGCCTTTGCTTTGGCGGCCATATCTCCGTTATCAAGCGTGAGCTGCGAAGAACCGCTTGTACCGTGTGCAAGCCCCGAATTGCCGTGGTTCATGATACCACCACCTTTCGAGATGTATGCCGTTCTAGATATAAGGTCATATTGCGATCCTTTAATGTATTATTGGGTATAACAATCTCAATATCTCTTTCGATAGCATAAGAGAATGTATCAAGTGTAGCGTCGTTGGTACTACATACATCATAAGCAATGATTGTTTTAAGATTTGTGAGCTTTTCAACTGTCAATCTGATATTAGCTCTTAACCTCAGATTTTCGGCAGGATCGCCCATATGTCCTTTTGTGCTGATAGCCACTACTGAACAATCGCCATATCCATCAAGTGCAAAATTCACGCTTTCCTCAGTAGGAAAAGTTATGTTCGGTATTACAACTGCACCGATTTCAAAAATGAACCAAAGTCCGATAATTCGCCCTTTGAACAGCCGATAGTTATTCTCAATCTTGTGAATATCTCCCAGCTCCGAAAAATCGGGGATAATAACATACTTAACGTCTTTGAAACGCTCCTTAAAATATGTCAAGCGTTCTTCGACATTGTAGTAAATAGCCCAATAAAGACCGAATTTACCGTCAAAATCCTCATCGAACTGAAAGAACGCTACGGCAGTATGCTCTGTCTTATGATAAAAACTCGTCTGGCTATACAGAGCTATATAATCAGGAAGCACTGATACATTGCAATTGATAGCAGGCAAATCCATACCACCGCAGGACACCGTTCTGTTTGTCAGCGTAAGATAGTTCAGATTGAGCAGACGTATTAAATTGTTGTTTTTTTTCAAAATTACTCCTTTCTCCTGTCAACAGGAAAACAGATGATAAATTCGTATAATCTGCCACTTGACAAAGGAGAGGGAGTTATGATATAATTAATTTGTTTAAGTTTATGATTACATCATAACACCCTAAAGCGCATTGGCTTGTTGTTACCGGCAACTTGTCAATGCGTTTTTCCTTTGTCTTGATCGTTGTCCATCGGAATCACCTTACCTTTCGATGTCATCGTTATTTTTTCTTATCTTGATTTACCCTATACTTAGCAGATGCTTCTGTTACAGGGTATTTTTCCATAATTGCTTTGGCTTTCATGCCGACTGTAGCATTATACGGAATGGTCAACTCTCCGCAAAGTGCCTTTGCCTGCCATTCAACACTGCAATACGCAGGGATTTGTTCATCTTTTGTTAGAGTACGGGTTGAAATAGGTGTATAACCAAGATAAAACAATATCACATGACATATTTCATGACAAATGAAACACAGAAAAGCTCTGTTATTATCATAACAAGCACCATCATAGACTGTTTGTTTAATCTCAATCATAAATCCACCTTCAGGCTTAGGATAGCACCAGGCAAATATATCAGCAGGCAGTTTATCATCTTCAAGTACAGAATACTCCGTTCCTTCAAATATAATGCAAGTCTGTTCGAGGATTTCAAGGACAGGAAATAGTTCAGATTCGTTCAGCTCAAAAATTTTTCTAACATATTTGCTTAAATGCCTGATAGCGATTCTGCTGAGTGGTTTTGTCATATAATCCATTAGTTCTTATCACTCCTTTTCAGTAGTGCCAATATTTTTTCAGCTGTATCCTCATCGATTCCATCGAATGAACGTGCAAACTGCAACGCCACATCTCTCTGATAGGTTTCCGACTTGGATAAAGTAATCTTAACCTGATTTCTTGAGTTTTCAGCCGCATTCTTCATATCTGCGATTTCATCGTCAGAAAGAGCGTAATGCTCAGCGATGATGTCAAACCATTCGTTGGGGACATTTTTTCTACCGTTTTCAACCGCCGATAAAAAAGGAGTAGAGACACCGAGCAGTTTAGCAACATCACCCATGACCTCGTGATGCCGAACACGAAGAACTCTCATGAACTCGCCAAATTTTGTGTATGTCATCCTGATACACCTCCTTACCTGACATTGTATCACAAGATTGTATATTTGTCAAGTATATTTTTTAATCTTTTTTGGGTTAACTCGAACTTAATGTAATTTAACCGTTATTGATAGATTTGCGATTGTCAAACGGTAGTAAAACGACAGTGTTGCACAAAGCATAAGATAAATGGAATATTGGCGGTTGCGGTGGGGTGATGTGGGCGTGATAAGGCGGCGGATTTAATGTGATTTTACAATACCGTTTGCAATAAAGCCGCCGATGAACTGCTCATCGGCGGCTTTCGTATACGATTTTTATGCGAACACGGTGAAATTTTCGTTTTCGGCAACGGGCTTTCCGTCGGGGGTATCGCTGTACTCTATGCGGTAATCTATCCCGTGCTCTCTCAGCATATCAAAAAGCGGAGCGTACATATCAAGAATACGTCCTGCGTTTTTTGCATTCAGCCATATACGGCTGTTTTCTTCGCATTCGGGCGGCGTCGGCAGTGAATCAAGCACGGGCATCATACGCTTTAATATCTTCTGCTCACGGTTTGTGAGAATGCGCCTGTGAAATATCATCTTCATAAAGGCGACTATATCGTATTCACGTTCTTTATGCGGCACAAACACACGGATATATCTTGCGTAAGGCTCGCCGTTCACACGGTGGTCATACAGCATATCCGGACGTTTTCTGCGGGTAACCTCAAGGGCAGTTTCTTCCTGCCATTTTGCAACGGCATCGTGTGCGCCTGTCAGCAGAACAGCGGGAACGGCTCTGTTGTGCCATATCTCCGGACGGGTATACTGCGGATGCTCAAGCAGGCCGTTATAATGGCTCTCTATGCTGTAGGCATCGCTGTTGGGAAGCACTCCGTCCTGAAGCCTTGCTATCGCATCGGTCAGTATAAGTGCAGGAAGCTCGCCGCCGGTCAGAACGTAATCTCCTACAGAAATTTCCTCCGCATTCAGCTCATCAAGCACTCTCTGGTCAACGCCTTCATAATGTCCGCAAAGTATTATAAGGCTGTCCTCTGCGGCAAGCTCTTTTACAATATCCTGCGTCAGCACTCTGCCCTGCGGCGACATATATATCACACGGGGAGAATCCGACTCCTGCTTTATTGCGGTTATGCAGTCATATATAGGCTGTGCCTGCATAACCATACCCGTGCCGCCGCCGTATGCCTTGTCATCGACACGGTTGTGCTTATTTCCGGCATAGTCACGGATATTGTGACAATGTATATCTATATGACCTGCTTTTCTTCCTCTGCCGACTATGCTTTCCGACAGATACGATTCGCACATATCGGGAAAGAGGGTAGCTATATCAATCCTTATCATAGGTTCTCCGTTTATTCTTCGTCAAACAAGCCGTCAAGCGGTCTTATAACAAGATAGCCGTCATCTATGTTCTTTTCGAGCAGGACCTCAGGGATCGCAGGGAACATAAGCTCCTTACCGTCGGGGGTCTTAAGCTCGTATACATCCGCCGCACCGTGCTGGTATATGTCTGTGACCTTGCCGTAAACCTTGCCGGTATCTGCGTCACGGACTTCAAGGCCGATAAGATCCTGAATGAAGTTTACGCCCTCGGGCAGTTCTACATCGTCACGATCCATATACAGCATTTTGCCGACTATCGTCTTAGCCTCGTCAACATTATCTATGCCGCCGAGCTTAAGCACGGCGAGAGTTTTATGCGGACGTGCCTTTTCGACCTCAAGCTCCTGCTTGTCCTTTCCCAAAAACAGCCTGTCAAAGCTGCATATAACATCGGCGCTGTCGCAGTAATACTGTACTCTGACTTCGCCGCCAAGTCCTTGCGTCGCTACTATCTTACCTATCTCAAGAAACTGTTTTCTCATACTGTCCTCACTTGCTCATTATTTCAAGAATGTCTGCGGGCTTACGGGCGATATACTTTGCGCCGTTGTCACGAAGCTCCTTTTCGGTGCGAAAGCCCCACAAAACTCCGCAGGATGTGAACCCTGCATTTAGGGCGGTTTGCATATCGACTCCGCTGTCGCCTATGTACAGCACCTCGCAGGGCTGTACGCCCAGCTTTTCCGCTACGTCAAGTGCACCGTCGGGGCAGGGCTTCGCCTTTATCCTGTCGTCAAGTCCTCTTATATAATCGAACACGCCGCCGCCTAAAAAATGCGGAACGACCTGCTGTGCTATATCGTGCGCCTTGTTGGTTATGACACCGAGCTTCATACCCTTTTCACGGGCGGAACGTAAAAGCTCGGGTATGCCGTCATAGGCGGCGGTCTTATCCTCGCTGTGAGCTGAATAATACTCCATAAACATAGCGAGCGCCTGCTCCTTATACTCCTGCCTGTCGGGCGGCAGGCAACGCTCTATCAGCTTAGGTATGCCGTTTCCGACAAAATATTTGTATTCTTCTATCGTGTGGGTAGGAAATCCTAATTTGCATAAAATGTGATTTGCGCTGTCGCCCAGATCGTCAATTGTATTCAAAAGCGTACCGTCAAGGTCGAAAATAAGTGCTTTACAGCTCATAGAAATACCTCTTTTCTTGCTACTGTCTATAAATATTATATAGCTTTACCCTGTTTGTGTCAACCGAGCCAACAAATTAAATTGTGGGATTTGCACAAAAAGTTATTGATTAAATGCCTTTATTATGCTAAAATCGGTACATACGGCAAGATGTGTCGTAAACAGGCTTTGCATAAAACATCAAGAAAGGAAAAAGTTATGAGCACAAAAATGTACATAAACGGAAGTGACAGAAAGGGGCATATAAACCCGGAGATCTACGGTCATTTTTCGGAGCATCTGGGCAGATGTATCTACAACGGCATCTATGTCGGGGAGGACAGCAGTATTCCGAATACTAACGGTATCAGGAACGATATTGTCGAGGCGTTTAAGAATATTAAGATGCCTGTTCTGCGCTGGCCGGGCGGATGCTTTGCGGACGAGTATCACTGGAAGGACGGCATAGGCGAAAAGTCACAGCGCAAGAAGATGGTAAATACCCACTGGGGCGGAGTGACCGAGGACAACAGCTTCGGCACGCACGAATTCTTCAATTTCTGCGAGATGGTAGGCTGTGAGCCGTATCTGACGGGCAATCTCGGCTCGGGTACAGTGCGGGAAATGTCAGAGTGGATAGAATATATCACCTCGGACAACGATTCGCCTATGACGCAGTTAAGAAAGAAGAACGGCAGGGAAAAGCCGTGGAAGCTGAAGTATCTCGGAGTGGGAAACGAAAACTGGGGCTGCGGAGGAAATATGTCGGCTGAGCAGTATTCCGCACTTTACAAGCAGTATCAGACATATTGCAGGAACTACGGGGCAAATCAGCTTTACAAGGTCGCCTGCGGACCGAATGGGGATGATTATAACTGGACGAAGGTTATAACAGAGAATATCACGCCGTGGCATATGAATGCGTTGAGCCTGCACTACTATACTGTGCCTAAGGGACAATGGGAAGATAAGGGCAACGCTACCGGATTTACCGACGAGGAATATTACATAACGCTTGAAAAAACGTGGTATATGGAAACGCTTGTAAAGCGTCACTGCGATATTCTTAATGTAAATAATCCCGAAAATAACATAAAACTGGTTGTAGATGAGTGGGGAACGTGGTATAATGTAGAGGAAGGCACTAACCCGGGATTCTTATTCCAGCAGAATACGATGCGTGACGCTATGGTGGCATCGATCAATCTGAACATTTTCAACAGCCACTGTGACAGAATCTCTATGGCAAATCTTGCGCAGGCGGTGAACGTTCTTCAGGCGCTTATCCTTACGGAAGGCGAAAGAATGATACTGACACCTACATATCATGTGTTCGACCTGTACAAGAACCACCAGAACGCAGAGCTGTGCTACAGCAGTATAGAGGACGAAAAGCAGGAGGGATATAATCTTCCCATTATTTCGCAGAGCGTATCGGTAAACAGCGACAACGAAATGACTTTAACGGTTTCAAACTGCTCGCTTACGGAATGCAGGACGATAGAAGCGGATATACGCGGATTCAGTTTTGACTCTGTAAGGGCAAGGATACTGAGTGCAGAGAGCAACGCTCACAACACCTTTGATGAGCCGGAAAACGTTACAATCACGGAATTTGACAAGATAACAAAGATCGACAGCGGAATAACATTCACGCTTCCGCCTTGCAGTGTTGTTGAAATCATTCTTTCATGAACGTCTGCAAAAGATGTCTGCTGAGCCGTATGAGTGCCGAAGCGTTTCAGAATATCAAAGAGAATATAGAACTTATTCCCGATGAGAAAAAAGCTGATGAAGCGCTGTACAAAAAACGTCTTGAAATATGTACGGAGTGCGACTGCCTTATTAACGGTATGTGCAGTAAATGCGGTTGTTTTGTGGAGATGAGGGCAGCTTTCGCTATCAACCGATGTCCGCACGAAGACAAGCTCTGGTAAGCGAAAGGAAAAATGTTATGGCTAATATGAAAAAACTCGAGCGTGATTACGGCGAAATTCTGTGGACCGGCAAAAAGTGCATAATGGGTATGCCTATCTCATTTACAAGATATATAATTACGTCAAGCGTATTATATACGAAGGTGGGATTTCTCAATATCAAGGAGGACGAAATCGAGCTTTACAAGATAGTAGACAAGACTATGAAGCTGTCACTGGGTCAGAGGATGGTCGGATGCGGTACTATCGTGGTAACGTCAAGGGATTGCGATACTCCGAACAAGGAGCTTAAATCCGTCAAAAAGCCGAGAGAGGTAAAGAAGATTCTTGACGAGGCGGTAAAGCTGGAGCGTGACAAGTATATGGTAAGAGGCAGAGATATGGTCGGCGCAAATCTGCACGGTCACAGCGATATGGGCGAGGACAATCTGCACAGCGAAGATTTTGACGAAATGGCGGATATGTAATTGGACAAGATCAAGGAAATATTTAAAATGGCTCTGCACCCGTCGCAGTGGAAGGAGCTTTTTACAAGATACCGTGAGATAATAATGTATGTTATCTTCGGGGTGCTTACAACGCTTGTGTCGATAGTGACGTACTTTATAATCCGCTGTATATTCCCGAGTGAAGAAAGCGTACCTCTGTTTTTAAAATGGACGTACAGGCTCAATTTCAGCGGAGGGGATTCTTCAACGGTATTGCCCAACATCATATCGTGGATAGTGTCGGTGACATTTGCGTATATCACGAACAGGATATGGGTATTTCAAAGCAAGGTGAAGGGCTTTGCAAAAAACACCCTTCAGGCTCTGTCGTTCTATGCGGCAAGGCTGTTCACGCTGTTTGTTGACCTTATAATAATGTTCCTGCTTGTAAATCTTCCGGGCATCGAGAACGGGCTTTATGAGTTCTGCGCTAAGGTATTCTCGAACATTGTCGTACTGGTGCTGAACTATGTTTTCAGCAAGGTGTTTGTGTTCAGAAAAGAGAAGAAAAAAAATTAACGGCGGGAAACGAAACAAAGCCGATATATCAGAAATAAACCGTATGCACTTTATCGGGGCATACGGTTTTTGCTTGTTGAAAAAGTTTTTTGTCTGATGTGGCTATGCTATATTGTTCAGTTCTGACTATGATAATAAGCTACCGATAGTTCTTTTTGTCGGATAGCACTTCTCGGGTTCGCTATTCGAATAAATGCACCTGTCAATATTGACGAGGGAAAGAACCAAAGCAATTAGGAAAACAACTTCTAAGCAATTACAATCCCCGCCATAGTTGGTTCGGCTTGACTGAGAAATAGAAGCTCACCCTTTTTAAATGTTAGAGGGTAACAGCGTAATGATGGTGCTACGGGAAAACAATCCCCACCATAGTTGGCTCGGCTTGACCGAGTAACAGAACCTCACCCTTTTTCAAGGGCGGGCATGGATGCCCGAAGTTGGACGCCCAAAGTTTCGCTAGGATGCGAAACCGGCAGAGCGTTCATTAAAAGGCAAGGGTGATGGTGCGAGGCAAGGCGATGGATGTACTTTTGAGAAAGTTGTTGGGATGGAGAGGTTCGGTGCAACGGGAGGGGCAAGCCTGTATAGTGTGATAACATAGTTTACAGAATGTGCAAGGACATAGTTTACATATT
>ERZ779869.1864-NODE-1864-length-18567-cov-17.718399_pt1 | contig 18567 bp, 15 predicted proteins | sample MGYA00511557_ERZ779869 | MGnify/ENA primary metagenome ERZ779869 (study PRJEB29588, sample SAMEA2154620) | human gut metagenome | biome: human gut; feature: human-associated habitat; material: faeces | place: Denmark | collected 2008/2010 ...
GAATAACAAGTATTACTGTATTGAAAAGCTTTTTGAAAGATAGAGATGTGGAAGTTCAAAGCTATATACCAAATAGGTTGACAGAAGGTTATGGGCTAAATAAACAAGCGATTGAGAAAATTGCAAATGAAAAATTTACTTTAATGATTACAGTAGATTGTGGAATTACATCAATTGAAGAAATAGAGATTGCAAAAGAAAATGGAATAGATACTATTGTTACAGACCATCATGAAACGGCAGAAACATTGCCAAAAGCAGTAGCGGTTGTAGATTGTAAGAGAAAAGATAATAAATATCCATTTAGAGAACTTGCTGGCTGTGGAGTTGTTTTTAAATTTATACAAGCATTAAGTATAAAATTAAATTTAGATGAAAGAGAATATCTAAAATATTTAGATATTGTTGCAATAGGTACAATTTCAGACATAGTGCCACTTGTAGACGAAAACAGGGTTATTACAAAACTTGGTCTGATGTTGGTTAAATGCACAAAAAATATGGGGTTAAAGGCAATTTTAAATGAGATAAATTATTCTAAAATAGATTCAACTGCAATTTCATTTGGTGTGGCACCTAGAATTAATGCATGTGGAAGAATGGGGTTTGCGGAAATAGCTTTAAATTTATTATTAACAAAAGATGAAAATGAGGCAAGAAATATAGCTATAGATATTGCTAAATATAATAACCAAAGACAAGAAAGAGAAAAGAAGATTTATGAGGAAACAAAATTAACAATTAAAAAAGAAAACTTAGATGAAAAAAGTGCAATTATAGTTGGTGGGCTTGATTGGCACAGTGGCGTGATTGGAATTGTAGCTTCTAAAATAACAGATATGTATTACAAACCTTGTGTTTTGATTTGTTTTGAGGAAGAAAGTGAAATAGGAAAGGGCTCTGGAAGAAGTATTCCTGGTTTTGACTTGCATAGTGCTTTAATGAAATGTAAAAACACTTTAAACGGGTTTGGTGGACACAGTATGGCAGTAGGTTTAAGTGTGAAAAAAAGTGCGTTTGAAGAGTTTAAAAAAGAGTTTCTTCAAATTACAGATAAAGCAGAACTTTCTGAATTGTTTCCAACAATAAATATAGATGAAATTATAAATATAGATGAAATAAACAAGCAAATGGTGCAAAGTTTAGCTTTACTAGAACCATTTGGTGAGGCAAATAAAATGCCGATTTTTGCTTTTAAAAATTTAAAAATAGATTCTATAAGAAGTTTATCAGATGGAAAACACTTAAAATTAATAGTAAAAAGTAACAATAATAGTTATATTAGTGCAGTTGGTTTTAATTTGGGTTATTTGGTAAATGATTTTAAAATAGGAGATAGAGTAGATATTGCTGGAAATTTAGGGATAAATTCTTATAATGGAGTTGATTCCATACAAATTAATTTAAAAGATGTAATGAAATCTGTTTAGTTACATTAAACCTAAAAAATAAAGGGGGAAAGTAAATGGGTGAACAAAAGGAAATAACTATTTATGATGTAATTGCTAAGAAAAAAGAAATAACTAAAAGAGTAGATACAAAACTTATAATGAAAGCGTATAATTTAGCAAACGAGAAACATAAAAATCAAAAAAGAAGTTCAGGAGAGCCATATATAATTCATCCACTTAATGTAGCATATATTTTAGCAGGAATTGGGCTTGATGAATCAACTTTGTGTGCTGCTCTTCTTCATGATGTTGTTGAAGATACAGATTTAACAAATAAAGACTTATCAGAAATGTTTGGAGAAGAAATTGCACAAATGGTAGAAGGTGTTACAAAATTAAGCACTATTCAATTTGCAACAGTTGAAGAAAAACAAGTTGAAAATTATAGAAGAATGTTTTTGGCAATGGGTAAAGATATTAGAGTTATTTTAATTAAGCTTGCAGATAGGCTTCATAATATGAGGACTTTAAAATATCTTACAAGAGAAAGGCAAATAGCAAATGCAAAAGAAACTTTAGATTTATATGCTCCTTTGGCAAATAGGTTAGGTTTGTATTCTATAAAAGCAGAACTAGAAGATTTAGGGTTTAAATATTTAAAACCGGAAGAATATCATGAACTTGTTGAAGGCATAAACAAGAAAAAAGATGAACGCCTAAAATTTATTGAAAAAATAATGGACGATATACATGTGCAATTAAAAAAACAAAGAATTGACGCAGAAGTGACGGGTAGAGCAAAACACCTTTATTCTATATATAGAAAAATGAAAAGAGATAATTGTACTTTAGACCAAATATATGATTTATTTGCTATGAGAATTATTGTAAATTCTGTTAAAGATTGTTATGCGGCTTTAGGTGTTGTACACGAAATGTATAGCCCAATGCCAGGAAGGTTTAAAGATTATATTGCAGTTCCAAAGCCAAATATGTACCAATCTATACATACAACTCTACTTGGGGAAAAGGGTACACCTTTTGAAGTGCAAATACGTACTTGGGATATGCATAGAGTTGCAGAATATGGTATAGCAGCACATTGGGCATATAAGGAAGCTAATTTTTTAGGTAGAGGCAAGAAAAATGTGGTGGTTACAGAAGATAAACTTGCATGGCTTAGAGAAACTTTAGAATGGCAACAAGAACTTCAAGACCCAACACAATTTTTAGAGAATTTAAAAACAGAGCTTTTTGAAGATGAGGTTTATGTGTTTACACCAAAAGGTGCTATAAAGGTTTTACCAAAAGGCTCAACACCAATAGATTTTGCATATTCTATTCATGCGGAAATTGGAAACCATATGACGGGGTGTAAAATAAACAGTAAAATGGTTCCAATAATTACTGAAATAAAAAATGGAGATATTGTTGAAATTATAACTTCAGAAAATTCTAAAGGTCCAAGTTTAGATTGGCTAAAATTTGTAAAAAGTACATCTGCTAAAACTAAAATTAATAGTTGGTTTAAAAAAGAAAAAAAGGCAGAAAATATTGAAAAGGGAAAAGAGCAAATTGAAAAAGAACTAAAAAGACTAGGAATTTCTCATGAAAAATTGTTTAAAGTAGATTATATTAATGCCATGTTAAATAGGTATAAATATAAAGATCTAGAAGAAATGTATGCAGCTGTTGGGTTTGGTGCAAATACTGCAACTAAAGTAATTGCACGTATGCTTATAGAATATAGAAAAGACCATAAGGAAGAGGACATTGAAGAAAAGTTAAAAGAACTTGAAATCACAAGAACCCAAAAGAAAACAAAGCCATCTAATAATGGAGTTATAGTTAAAGGAATAGATAATTGCCTTGTAAAGCTTTCTAAATGTTGCAATCCACTTCCTGGAGATGAAATTATTGGTTATATTACAAGAGGAAGAGGAGTTTCTGTGCACAGAAAAGATTGTGTAAATATAAAGGATTTATTTAAAGAAGAAAATAGAATTATAGATGTTGCGTGGGAGAAAGAGCAACAAGCTTCTTACGATGTAAATTTGACGGTTTTGGCAAATGACAGATTAGGACTTTTAGCAGATATTATGAATGTTTTATCAAATACTAAAGCAAATTTGGTAGAAATAAATGGAAAAACGGGTAAAAATAGAATTGCATTAATAGATATAACAATAGAAATTAAAAATTTAGACGAATTAAATAATATTTTAAAATCAATTCGTAAAGTGGATAGTGTTTATGAAGTAAAAAGAAGGAGGATATAAAATGATACTAAAGAAATTAAGAATTTCAACTTGGGTTGGAGATGATACAAATTGCTATATAGTATTTGACCAAGATTCTAAAGAAACTATGGTTATAGACCCAGCAGGAGATGTAGACAAAATTGTTGAGATGGTAAATATTTTACATGGAAAATTAAAATACATTTTTCTAACGCATTGTCATGGCGACCATATAAAAGGTGTTACAGAATTAAAGCAAAAACTAGGTGGAAAGGTTTTAATTAACCGCTATGACGCAGAAGGATTGAATGATAAAAATGTTAATTTAACAGCATTTATGGATGGTCTTCCAGAAATTGAAATTGACGCAGATTCTAGGTTAAATGATGGAGATTTAATTCATTTAGGAAATTTAGAGTTTAAGGCAATTCATACACCAGGTCATACCAAGGGTGGTTGTTCTTTATATTTAGAAAGTGAAAAATTGCTTTTTTCTGGAGATACATTATTTTGTGGTGCATGGGGAAGAACCGACCTTCCAACTTCAGATTTTGATGAAATTATGGATTCTATTACAAATAAATTAATGAATTTACCTGAGGATACAATTGTGTATCCAGGACATGGAAAGTCTACGGTTATTGGAAATGAGAGGCCGATTTATTGGGAGCTAAAGCCCGCCAAAATTTAAGTAAGTGGGTTGAAAAATAATTACAATTTTGGCGGCGTCAAATTTCATTTAAAACGCGGTTACATATACTACATATGCGCCCTTGCCTTTTAAATAAAATTTTCCTTGCCAAAATTTAATTCTTTCCTTCCAGAAAATAAAGCATTAAGAAGAAAATAAAGAGTTAAGAAGAAAATAAAAGCTAGGAGGAGAAAATAAATGAAAAAAATTAAGTTTTTGATTATCATCATTTCTAGTTTTTCGTTATTGCTATGTTTTGGTTGTGATAAAAAAGAACAACATCAACATACATGGCAAGAGGCTACTTGCCTTAATGCTAAAGTATGTACAGAATGTGGTGAAACCGAAGGAAATGCTTTAGGTCATAATTGGATTGATGCTACATGTACAACAGCTAAATATTGTCAAAGATGTGGTGAAACTGAAGGAGTTGCCTTAGGTCATCAATGGACAGAAGCAACCCTTACTGCTCCTAAAACTTGTACAAGATGCCAAATAACTGAGGGAGAACCTTTAAAACCATCTACTATTATAGAAGCTACTTTAAATCATTCTTATATCAGTGTCGGTTCTAAAACAAGATTAATTGTTAAAAATTATTATGATTTAACGGCTTTTTACGTTGAATTTTCTAAAGAAAATATTATTTCAATGGATAATTATGGTTTAATTGAAGGACTCAATATTGGTTTGACTACTATTACCCTTACCCTCAAAACAGATCCTTTAAGTAAAGTTAGTTTTGATATTGAAGTGATTAGCAAACAACCTTCTATATATGTTACTTCAACAAGAATGGAATTAAATGATAGTACCTCTATATTTTTCAGAAATCTAAATGAACTGAAAGAACAATCAATAAATGATTTTGACATTACTTTTGAAAACGGGAATATCTTAACTTTAGACAAGGATAAAAAATTAATTGCAACACAATATGGTACAGATACTGTTACAATTACTTCTAAATTAGATAAAAGAATTACAAGTAGTATTGAAATTAGTGTTGTGAGTGCCAACTCCTTTGTTATTCTTTATGGAAAAGATGAAACAGGAATTGTTAAAGCAGGTGAACAATTTCAATTTCAAATTGCTAATTCTCTTTGCCAAAATTCTGAATTAAAATGGATTAGTTCTGATTCAAAAACAGCTGTTATAACCGATCAGGGTGTTGTTACTCTTAAAAAAGAAGGTAATGTAACCATTACTGTTTATGATCCAACCAATCCAAGCGATGATACAAAAAAAATAAATTATGTAATTACAATTATTGGCGAAACTGAAGCAGATTATATTTCTAGATTTATCCATATGGCTCTTCGTGAAAATGGCGTTCATGAAACAGGAAATAACTATCAAAAATATGGAGAATGGTATCCTAATAATGGACAACCATGGTGTGCAATGTTCGTTTCTTGGTGTTGGTATCATAGTGGTTTGTCAAATGACATTTTATGCAAATATCAAGGATGTTACGCTGGTATGAAATGGTGTACTGAAAAAGGAATAATGCATTTTGTACAAGACTATACTTTTACCGAAAAATTAGAAAACAATGTATCCTCTGAGCAAAAAGCAACCAATTATCAACCAGCAACCGGTGATATTGTATTTTTTCTAAGCAGTGGTATGTCACATACCGGTATTGTCATTTATTCTGACGATTTATATGTATACACTATTGAAGGAAATACATCAGATCAAGTTGCTATTAAACGTTGGTCATTAAATGATGCTAGAATTACTGGCTATGCTCATCCAGAATATCCACCATATTCTTCTGAAAGAGAAGATTTTAGTTGGATAGCTCTTCCAAAAGATGATGGTACGAATTGGTGGTCTATTGTAGATGAACAACAAAAAGTAGATTAAAAAATAAATAAAAGGCATTATAACGATTTTATGTTATAGTGCTTTTTATTTATAAATGCAATTAACTTTATATATTTTAAAATAATAGTATAATTAAGATGTTTGATGTAAATCATTTAAACATCCAATGGGGAGCATTTGCTGAGAGGTTATTTAGTTAACGACCCAAAACCTGATCTAGGTAATGCTAGCGTAGGGAAATCGCGTGTTTAAACACGCATTCTTAGCAATGTTCTTTGGATTCAACCAAAGAATTTTTTTGTTATAGGAGGTATGAAAAATGAAAAAAGCGACTTTTGGTTTTAACATTAACGATATCGCAGAAATAGCAATTTTATGTAGTCTAGCAATCGTTCTTGATCAATTTTGTAAAATTCCTCTTGGGGCAACTGGAGGTTCAATCAATCTTTCAATGTTACCATTATACATCATTGCTTTAAGGCATGGGTGGTTTAAAGGTTTTATAGGTGGTGGTATTATATATGCTGTAACTACTTGTATTATTGATGGTTATGGATTTCAATTTTTTCCATTAGAGTATTTTGTTGCCTATGGTTCAGTAGGAATTTTGGGAATTTTTGCTAATTTTATTTATAAAAAATTCAATAAAGATAATAAATATAATATTATTATTGCATACTCTGTTTTAGTAGGTTCTATTGCACTTGCAGCCGTTATTAGATTTTTCTGTGGTTCTATTGACTCTGTTATTTTTTATGAATATAGTTGGGCTGCTTCATTTGCTTACAATGCACCATACGTATTTATATCAGCTGCTGTTGTATGTGCAGTAATGTGTGCCTTACTTCCTGCTATCAAATTGATAAATCATATTTACCCTTCATCATATATTAAAAACAGTCAAGATAACTAAACAAAAAAAGAATGAATCAAAAATTTTGATTCATTCTTTTTTATTTATCATTATGCATTCAATAATTTTTCGAGTTCCTCTACTAAATTATCCATTCGCTCAACAACTGCCATATAGGCATCTTTTTTTGTAAAATCAACCCCTGCTTCTTTTGCTTGATCAACCGGATATTTTGAACCACCAGATTTTAATAAATTTATATATCGATCAAATGCTCCTGGTACTTTTTCCTTAACATCCTTATATATTTTAAAACTTGCCGCAAAAGATGTTGCATATTGATAAACATAAAATGGCGTATAAAATAAATGAGGAATATAGGCCCAAACATATTGTTTCACTTCTTCTTTTGTAATATCTAAGCCATAATATTTTTTATATAAATCAATCATAATTTGTGATAAAACTTGATGATTGATAGGATTCCCTTTAGCCACTTCATGATTAGCTAAATATTCATATTCAGCAAACAACGTTTGACGATAAAATGTACTCATAATTTCATCAATTGCTTTTTGAATTACCATAATTTTTTCTTCTTTTGTTGCATCAGGCAAAGATAAGAAATAATCAAGTAGCGTATGTTCATTAAAAGTAGAAGCAATTTCTGCCACAAAAATCGTGTAATCTTGCAACATCGTTGGTTGTGTTTGAGTTGCATACATAGAATGAATAGAATGACCTGCCTCATGAGCAACTGTAAATACACTATCTAAAGTATGATCAAAGTTCAGTAAAATAAATGGATGAAGATTAGCAACACTTGATGAATATGCTCCTGTTCTTTTCCCAACCTTTTCCATTACATCAACAAAACCATCCCTTAATACTTCATGAGCTTTGTCCTGAAAATCTTGTGGAAATTGCGAAATAGAATGAAAGAAAAGTTCCTTTGCTTCCTCATATGTATATTCTTTATTAGAATGTGCAAGTTCTAAAAACCGATCATAAGTATGATATTGTTTTAATCCTAAATATTTTTTACGAAGACGTATATATTTTTTTAATGATTTATTATATTTTCCAGCAACCTCAATTAAATTTGTAAATACTTTTGTTGGAATATTGTCATTATATAAATAACTTTCTAAAACTGAATCATAATTTCTAGCTTTTGATGTAGCCTTATTTGTTTGTAGAACATTATTATAAATCGTAGCATAAGTTGTCTTATGTTCATCAAAGGTTTTAAACACTGCTTCAAATATTTTTTTTCTATCTGTTGCATTGTCACTTGATGCAATTAAAGAACGATAATTACCTTGAGTAACAGTGACTACTTTTTTATTTTTTAATTTTACATCTTGACTTTTGCCATCTCCTACTGCAAGCGCACTATAAAGTTCTGCAGCACTAGATGTTATAGGTGCATACAATGATAAAAGTTTTTCACTACTAGCATCTAATACATGTTTAGCTCCACGGAAAAGTTTTTCTAAACTAAAACGAAATTCTTCAATTTCTGGATTTCTATCAACAAATTCCATTGCTTTTTTTTCACCAATAGAAATGATTTCTGGTTCAGCATAGGATACAACTTCTGATAAAGTATATAATACCATTCTACATCTATTCAGATTTGCGGCATTTTCTACATCCTTTTTATTTAAATCACTCTTTAGTGATGCATATTGATAAACTCGAGAAGCATCATTTTCAAATTGTCTTGTTAACAAAAAATATTTAACAAAATACTCTTCATTTGATAACTTACCCTCATACTCTTTGAATTGCTCAACTAATTGATTTACACTTTCTAAACTTTTTTCAAATTCCTCTTGATTTTTAAAATGATATGTTAAATCCCAATTCATCTTTTCATACCTCCAAGTATTTTCTATAATTTTATTTTAACATAAAATGCAAATTTTTAAAACTAATTAGTATTGAAAAATGCAAGGAGAATCTCCTTACATCAATTCTTATATCTTTATTTGATTTGTTCTTACATACTTTACTAATAAAATAGTGGTTACTAAACTTTGTATAAACACAATCAAACTTACAATAAGCCATAATACAGTATCTTGAATATGTATTATACTAATAATCAATCCTATAGTTGAAACAAATATATATAGTATTTCAAACACTAATAGTGTAATTGTTGATTTTTTTTGATAGTCATTTAAATATAAAATTTTTCGTGAATGAATCAAATAAACAATTGCGCATATACCCAATACAATTGCAACAATTAAGGATATGATTCCAATAGCGGTAACTAAAACTGAAGCAAAAGCTGAACTACAAGCAGCAATTTGATTGTCAAGTCCACTAGAAGGATTGGTATTATTCTTTGCTTTTTGCCCTTCAACAATTAAAAAGATACCACCAAAAAAAAGAATAATTGTTACAACTAATTGAATAATACTTTTTATATATAATATTAAGCCACACGTTTTTTTAAGTTTTTCTATTTGCATTTTTCCTCCAAAATAAATACCCAGATGAGCCGTTATCACAAGATGCGCAACCGCATCTAAAATAAGGTGGTAAACTAGCAATTTTACATTGGGATTCCTATTATTGTCTATAGGCTTTCAACGCTTGTAAAATCTTGTTCCCTAAGTGTGTTCTGTTCGGGTCGCTCAAAAAATAAGTGAAAATGCGAACTCTCCAGGTAATTTAATTATACCATATTCATATATATTTTTCAATATTTATAAGCATTTTATTCATAAATTTTTTTGTTTTTTAAAAATAATTATTTCTGATTATGAATGAAATTATTTACTTGAAAAAAATAATTTATTTAGATATAATAATATAAATATATATAATGAGGTTAGTATGGAAAAATATCAAATAATTGAACAAAGTATTATTAAAAAATTTAGGCCTCAAATTTGGCGAATGTTTATACGAGCAATTGATGAATACAAATTGATTGAAGAAAATGATAAAATTGCAATATGTATTTCCGGTGGTAAAGATTCCATGCTACTGGCAAAATGTATGGAAGAATTACAAAAACACGGAAACGTTAAATTTGATCTTGTTTACTTATGTATGGATCCTGGTTATAGTACTAAAAATGTAGAAAAAATTAAACAAAACGCTATTTTATTAAATCTTCATCTAGATTTCTTTCATTCTAATATTTTTGATTATGTAAAAAAAATTGATGAATCTCCTTGCTATTTATGTGCTAGAATGAGAAGAGGATTTCTATATAGTGAGGCACAAAAAAGAGGATGCAATAAAATTGCTTTAGGTCATCATTTTGACGATGTAATTGAAACTGTATTAATGAGTATGTTTTATGGAGCAGAATATAAAACAATGATGCCTAAAGTAATAAGCAAAAACTATCATCAAATGGAATTAATTAGACCTCTTTATTTGGTCAAAGAGCAAAGCATTGTTGATTGGTGTAAGTATAATGAATTAGAATTTTTACAATGTGCATGTGATTTTACAAAAAACAACTTATATCAAGACTCTTCTAAAAGAAAAGAGATTAAACTACTCATATCTGACCTTAGAAAAAAATATAAAGACATTGATAAAAATATTTTTCATAGTTTTCATAATGTAAATTTAAATACAATTATTGGTTATCATACGGATTCAATTCAATATCATTTTTTAGATGATTATGATTTAAAAAAACAAAACCACTAATATTTTGAATGCGTTTTCACTTTATTGATTGTTTTGTTTGAAATATCTTTTATTTTTAGATATAATATATATAATTAAATAGTGAGGTTGCAAAATGGAAATTAAGAAAAAGAGTACTATTTTATTTCTTGGAGATTGCATTACAGGAGCAGATCGAGATTTAAATAATCCGAATGATTTAGGACATGGTTATGTTGAAAGAATCAATGATGCAATTAAAAATTATCGTATAAAGGTTGTGAATCGTGGTGTTGATGAAAATAGAACGATTAATTTGTTAGAACAATATGAAGAAAGTGTCCTAGCAGTCAAACCCGATGTTGTCACTATATATATTGGTATGAATGATGTTTGGCATCACTATTCTAAAGGAATTGAAACTACCAATGAAGAATTTGAAAATAATTTTAGATCTCTTCTTGAAAAAATTAAAACTGATTTTAACGTTCCTATTATTATTATTGAACCATTCATTATTGATATTACACCAGAACTCACTAAAATGCGTGAAGAATTATGGCAAAAGGTTGATATTATTAGACGTTTAGCAAGAGAATATGCGCAAGAATATATTGCATTAGATGGTTCTTTTGCTAGTGCCTGCATTAAACATCAACCTACATTTTATTCAATTGATGGTGTTCATCCTACTGAAGAAGGTCATAAATTTATTGCTAGACGTTGGTTACGAAATATTATTATTGAAGATTAAAAAATAGTACAAACTAAATGCTTTAGGCAAATAGTTTGTACTATTTTAATTTAATGATTCTTTGTTCTTGTAATAAACCCCCAAGATATAAAAATTCCGATTATATCAAATAATATACTTTGTAATACGATAGTATAACATTGATTATTAGGATTACGGATATAACCTATTAGACTTTCGCCATTGGTATTGGCTAAAATGGCCAAAAAACATATCGTAGCTACAATTGTTGCCAAAAATGATGATATAGCAACGCATAAAGTAGTATACCATTTTAAAGGAGCCTTACCAAGTGTATAACCAAGATAAGCACAAATAGGAGATAGTGCATATAACACACCGATAAAATAATCCGCAAATATTAAAGCAAGAAAAGCTGGAATAAACCCAATAAATGCCCCTATTATTCCTCCTAATAGACTCATTTTCAATCTATTGGATTTCTCTTTTGTTGTTTTCAACTCTTCTTCTGCACAAGATTGGTGAGATAACACATATAGTTTTCTTATTACAACCCATTCCTTTTCTTCCTTTTCTTTATCATCATTACAAAATAGACACCTATTATAATCATCAATATTCTCTTTTTGTAATGCTTTCGTAAGAGTATTCATAAATTCTATAAAAAAGTCTTTTTTATTCTCATTTTCTTTAGGAAAATTAATGAGTGCTTGTAAAAGAAAAGCATTATGTTCTTCATTCATACTAACAACGGATTGTAATTCTTTTCTTATAGTTTTGATATTATCTAAAGTCATAACTTTATTAACTAATATAGATACTTGATAAGTAGGTATCTTTTTATTCGATAACAGATTTAAAGAGAAATGATATCCATTATTTACACCATAAATTGTTTTTTTCTCTATATGATATCCTAAAATATTGGCTAACTCTAATACTTGCTTTTCTTTCATACTTATGTTTTTCTCCTTTATCATAATTTTCGTATATTGTATCATATTATCATTCTTTTTTCTATAATTTTAATAAAAATTGTCAAATGACATCTTGTCATCTGACAGTTTTTATTAATTTGTAATTATTATATCTTCTTTTTTTGATTTTAACTTTTTTGGTTCTACTTGAATTTCTCCTGCTTTTGTTAAAGCTACTTTAGTTAAAACAGGTCCAAACAATTCATATATCAAAGTTGCACAAAGAACAATAGTCACAACTTGCTTAGCAATATTGGGGTTAATAACTGAAAATTTGCTTGAAACCATTTGAGCCATGCCAATAGCCACACCAGCTTGTGGCAACAGTGCAAAACCCAAATATTTTTTTACATTATTATCAGCATGAACAATTTTAGCACCCAAATAAGAACCAAAATACTTACCTATACTTCTTGAAATTAAATATACAATTCCAACAATACCAATTGAAGCAAGTAAGGTTATATCTAATTCTGCACTTGACAAAATAAAAAATAACATAAATAGCGGTGGTGTCCATTTTTCACATCCATCCATTATTCCTAAGGCACTTTGATTCAAATTACAAAAAGCAGCGCCAATCATCATACAAACTAATAATGATGATAAACTAAATGGAAAATTTTCAAATAATTCGCATAATCCTACACCTAGTAAAACCGCAGTAATCATTAAAATTAACCTATTGGCTCTCGATTTAAACCATTTCATTGATAATGCTAAAAGACTACCAATTGCAAAACCAATTAAAAGAGAACAAACTATTTCAGCAAGTGGATATACTAAAATATTCATAACTGTAATTTTATCACCAGTTGCAAATACTTTAGCAATCGCAAAAGAAACAGAAAAAAACATAAGACCAAACGCATCGTCTAAAGCAACCACAGGAAGTAAGGTATCTGTTACAATTCCTTTTGCTTTATATTGTCTTACAACCATTAAGGTTGCAGCAGGAGCCGTAGCAGTAGCAATTGCGCCTAACACAAGAGCTAAGGCAAGATTGCCTTGATTATAATTGCGCAAACAAATAAAAACTAAAACAATCGAAATATCAACTAAAATTAATGCCATAAAACTTTGAGCAAAAGTAATTGTAAAAATACTTTTACCAAGTTTTTTTAAACTTGATATTTTAAATTCACCACCAATTGAAAAAGCAATAAAGCCTAAAGCAATCGTTACTATGATTGATAAATTCTTAACAGTATCTTCATTTAACAATTTCAAACAGTATGGTCCAATGATTAATCCTATTACAAGATAACCCGTAACATTAGGTAAATGTAATAATTTAACAATTCTAGTAGAAATCAATCCTGCCACAAGGGTAATTGCAATACTTAAAATAATGGTCATATTATTCAATACCTTCTAAAAAATCTATAGGTAGTGAATACATAAAGCCCTTATCTTTGATACCGCCAGTGGCTTCATTTATAAGACTAGCTAATTTTTTTACTTCATCATCATGTTTTACAACAACAAATACCATAGGTCTTGGTGAATGATCGTATTCAATAACTTTACTAATACCACCAAACATTGGTACAGGTTCTATGTTATTGGTTAAAAGCGCCTTTTTAATACTAAGAGTCGGCATAACACTGCCATGAAAATGATTATCAGACAATTTTTTTAATATTTTAGGCATATATTCACCATCAACTAATACTGTTACAAATAATTTCATTTTATTCCTTCTTTCTCATCGATACTATTATATCACTTTTATAAAATAATGCAACATTTATATAAGAGAAAAGGTTTTATTTTTTATAAAAAAAAGAGCTTCAAATATTTTCCCCCCCAAGCAAATATCAGAAGCATTTATATTATACATAATTGTTAAGTCGAATTTTGTTAATTTTTAGTATTAAATTCAAAATATTTTTATTTTTTTAAAAATGCCTATTTCTAGGCATTAAAAACTATTTTTTGGTAGCTGCATTATATGCTCTTTTAGCAACTTGATAATAATCTTTAGCATCAACTAATGTTGCTTTAGATTGAATTTGATCAAATTTCCAAGTCTTACTATTTTCATCTAATACTATTTTAGTTTCATCAAAATTCATTTTGCTACCAACTAGTGTATTGGCAAGTTCTTCCATATTCTTTTTCCAACCAAGTCCAACACTACCTGCTGGCCAATAATTAGTAGCAGATTTTGTAAAACCAGTTGTTTTGCCATAATAATCAAATGTTACATCTTTAAATTGGGCATCACTTACTTTTGCCTTTCCATCTAAAACATTCGTTGCATACCATTTTGCATTGTCTTCACTGGTATTGATCCAAGTTTTTAAATTGGTAATGCCTTCTGCACTATATACGGGTGCATTATCACTATCAACGCTACCTGTAAAATTTTTATCACCAATTACCAAATATTTTGCCAATGTTAGTTCACCATGAGAACCCGTAGCTTTAAAATATAGATTTTCATCAATACTATCGCTAACTTGTGCCCAGTTTTCAGGAAGATATACTTCTTCAAAAGATAAACTAGTCACCTTCTCATCCTTTACTTTTATGCTAGCAACTCCTACATAATCTTTGTGAACAATTCCATAGCCAGTTCCACTAGTTTCAACCTTTTTCTTGCAACTAGTAAAAACTCCAAGGCTGATAAGTAAACAAACAACGAATAATAAATTTCTAATTTTTTTCATATTAACCTCCTTAAATTATTTATATTATTTGTTATTTTTAAAAATTTAATACCTTTAATTATAAAAAACTATTTTAAAACAAATTTCATATATACAGGATTATGATCGCTATACTCAAAATTTGTATCTACATTCTCAACCATAATCACATCAACATTTTTAGAAACAATAAACCCATCTAACACAACAGTATAGTTAACATTCTTTTCATAAGGCATATCAGTACTTCTACATGTAGGAATATTATTGTTTGTTGCAAAACTAAAATTTTCATTCAAATCATCATTATTTAACGCATACACCCATTCTGGTTTTTCTTGTTTAGTTTCAAATACATACATACTATTAGCAATATCATGATTAAAATCTCCACCACAAACAACATAATTACCTTTTTGATATTCAACTTCTAAAAAAGAATTCAGTTGTTGTAATTGTTTTTTTCGATAAACACCACCTTTATCATATGCTGATAAATGAACATTCACAATTACTAAATAGTTATCATGATTAGTCTTCAAATAACTTGCACTAAAGCAACGATCTAAATCGAAGAACTTACTAGGAAAAGCATCAGTTATCTCTAAAGACTTTCGAATGACTTTATCAATTTTATATTTTGAAAAAGTTGCAATACCACTATTTACTACTCCATGTGGGTCTAAAATAGGATAAAATAAATAAGCAGAATGAAAATTAGATACATGTACACTAGCCATTTTAGCTAATGATTCCTGAAGCATTTTAAATTGATTTACTTGAAAGCTTCTTGTAGAATTAGTGTCAACTTCTTGAAAAAAAGCAAAATCAGGATTGAAAGCGGTAATTTCTTCAATAGCACCTCTTGTATTAGTCAATACAATCTCTTTTGATGTAGCCTTAGATAGTTTTCCTTTCACTTTCTCACCGCTTAACATTTTACCTTGATCCATAAAAAAGGAAAAATCATGATTATACGCTCCAAAGCCAATATTATAAGTAGTAATGGCATATTCCTTACCTACCACTAATGTTTCTTGTGTATTATTATAGATTTCATCTGTATATATTTTATTGTCTTCAATTCGATAATATTGACAAGATATATATATTACATACGATAATACAAGCAGAACAAATACACCTAAAATACCAAAGCACGAAATCATTATCCGTTTTTTCATGTTATTTAAATATGATTTCCTCAAATCCATCTTCTATTAATTTATCTTTTTGAAATTTAAAATTCTTACTTTTATAAACAACTAAGGTTATTGTATTTTGTTCTTCTCTTAACATTGAGGCTTCTTGAAAAACTTTTGTAAGTTCCTCTTTTGAAATATTTTTATCAATCACAAAAGCGACCTTTTTCTTGGCATTAAACAAAAAAGTAGGGTTTTTTTCTTTTAAAATTGTAATGATTCGTTCAAAACCAATGGAAAATCCACAAGCAGGAACACTTATACCAGCATATTTTTCAATCATACTATCGTATCTACCACCACCTGCTACACTACTTGAAAATTCCATCATTTCTATTTCAAAAATTGGGCCTGTATAATATGACATCCCCCTAACAAGAGTAGGATCAAATAAAATTTCAAAGTTATGATTAGAAGCACTTTGTACGGTATCGATGATTTGATCTAAATTATTGATAATATTCTCATCAACACAATTTATTCCTATTTTAGAAAAATAATTTTTTGTACTAGATCCTAATAGTTTTTCATCAAACAATTCCATATAGGTATAAACAGCATTTTTATTATAACCCGCATTAATTAATTCTTCTAAAACACCATCTTTACCAATTTTATCAATCTTATCTAAAATAATAAAAATTTTATCGCTATCTTCACTAGGAAACTGACAATAATCTGCCATCATCTTTAAAATTCTTCGATCATTCATACGCACTTTAAAATGACGAAAACCAATCTTAGTAAGTAAAGTTGTGGTTGCTAAAACCAATTCTATTTCCGCAATATTTGTTTTTTCACCTAAGATATCAATATCACATTGAATAAATTGACGAAACCTTCCCTTTTGGGGTCTTTCGGCTCGCCATACATTACCAATCTGTAAAGCCTTAAATGGTGAGGGAAGTTTTGCCATATTATTGGCATAATATCTAGATAAAGGAACCGTTAAATCATACCTCAATCCCATATCAACTAAATCATTTTCATCTTTTGCATTACTATAATCTAGTTTATCTCCTCTTTTTAAAACTTTAAAAATTAGTTTTTCATTTTCTCCCCCCTGTTTAGAGCACAAATTTTCAATATGTTCTAAACAAGGTGTTTCAATAATATGAAATCCAAATTTGGTATACGTATCCTTAATTTCTTTTATCACATATTCTCTTAATAGCATTTCATTTGGTAAAAAATCGTTCATCCCTTTGACTGGGATTTTAACAAAACCCATTTTATAACCTCCTTATGATATGTATTTATCTTATTTCATTTATTCTAAAATATTAGTTGTTATATAATCTACCCCATATTCGATCATTTTATCAAAGATTTCTTCAGTATCAACAGTCCAAGCATTGACTTCTAAACCTTTTGCATGAAATCTATCTACTAATTCCTTTGTAATCAAATCATATCTTAAATCAATATTTAAATTTTCTTTTAAACATTGTTCAATTATTTTTTCACTATATAAAAAACCTAATAAAAACTGAGTATGATATTCTGGATATTTTTCTTTTAAGTAAAGAATTGTACTCATTGTATAACAAATAATCATACTTTTGTCAAACATATCTTCTTCTAATAGCAATTCCATCAATTTGTCAACTGCTTCATTGTCAAATCCCCATTTCAATTCAATAACTGGATATTTATTATAATGTTTGCATATTCGTAAGTATTCTAGTGGCGTTGCGATATGATAATTATATGTATGATAAGTTCCTTTAGCAATCAATTCAACCCTCATTGCCTCTTTAAAATTCATATTGCGTATAAGATTATCACTATTCGCTAATCTTTTTAAATCATCATCATGAAATAAAACCATTGATCGATCCTTTAATAAAGTAATATCTGTTTCAATACCAAAATAACTTCTATTTGCAGCAGCTAAAAAAGCTTCTTTCGTATTTTCTAATTCATATTTAGAATAGCCACGATGAGCAATCATTTTCATTATTATCCTATCCTTTCAACCTTAGAAATCAATTATACCATAAGATGGTAAAAAATGCAAATATTTTTTTCTTATTATGATATTTTGTGTTATAATAAATAAGAGGTGATTGATATGATTTTTGAGCAAATAAAAAAAACACCTAAAATTTTTTTCTTTTACTTATATATTGTATTACAATTTATATTTTATATTTTGCTTTATACAACAAATCTTTTTGTCTATCATTTAGGATGTTATAGTGTTATTATATGTGGTTTAATAGTTAGTCTATTTATATGTTTAAAATATAAAGTAAAGTATACCTACTTACTTGTTTTTGCACAACTCTTTACTTTAATTTCTGATACTTTTTTGGTGTTACTTGATGATTATTATTTAATTGCCCTCAGTTCTTTTATAATAG
>ERZ779869.1868-NODE-1868-length-18549-cov-3.712718_pt1 | contig 18549 bp, 20 predicted proteins | sample MGYA00511557_ERZ779869 | MGnify/ENA primary metagenome ERZ779869 (study PRJEB29588, sample SAMEA2154620) | human gut metagenome | biome: human gut; feature: human-associated habitat; material: faeces | place: Denmark | collected 2008/2010 ...
TGTTGTTCCTTTTGCTATTGTAAATGTTGCTGCCATTATTGATTGCATATCTGTTGGAAATCCTGGGTATGGCATTGTTTTTATATCTATTGCTTTTAATTTTTTAGGACTGCCGTATTTCAATAGTTTCCTTTTTTGTTTTTATTTCACATCCTGCTTCTTCTAGTTTTGCTATTATTGGTGTTAAATGGTTTGGATTTGTTTTTTCTAGTTTGATTTTTCCTCCAGTTATTGCTGCTAAACATAAAAATGTTCCTGCTTCTATTCTATCTGGCATTATGTTGTAACTTATCTCTTTTAATTTCTTTACTCCTTCTATTTCTATTTCGTTTGTTCCTGCGCCTTTTATTTTTGCTCCCATTTTGTTTAGAAAATTTTGTAAGTCTATTATTTCTGGTTCTCTTGCTGCATTTGTTATTGTTGTTTTTCCTTCTGCTAATATACTTGCTAATATTGCATTTTCTGTTGCCCCTACACTTGGAAAGTCAAAGTCTATTTTGTTTCCTATTATTTTTTCTGCATTACATGTTATGTTCCCATAATTTTGATTTATATGGATTCCTAGTTTTTCAAATGCTTTTAAGTGTAAGTCTATTGGCCTTGAACCGATTTCACATCCTCCTGGATATGTGAATGTTGCTGTTTTGTATCTTCCTATTATTGCTCCTACTATTATTACTGATGAACGCATTTTGTGCATTAGTGTATCTGGTATTTCATATTTATTTATGTTGCTTGTGTTTATTATTACTTTGTTTTTCTTTTTTTGTACTTTTCCTCCTAGTAGTTTTATTATTTCATACATCATTTGTGTGTCTTGTATGTTTGGTATATTGTATAATGTTGTGGTTCCTTTGTTTAATATTGTTGCTGCTATTATTGGCAATGATGCGTTTTTTGAGCCCGATATTCTTACTGTTCCTTCTAGCTTGTTCCCTCCTTTTATTATGTAACTTGACATTGGTTTTCCCCCTTTTACGTTTTTTGTATATCTTATGTTTTGTTTACGTAAAAAGTGAAAGATATCTTTTCCTATTGATTTTTTTACGTGTATGCTGTATAATCTTAGCAATGTAAAGAGGATTTTGCCTCAAGAAAGGAATGTTTTAATATGGAAAATCTTGTTTTAAAAGATTTATATAAAAATTTTAAAGATTATGAAAATAAAGAAGTAACAGTAGAAGCATGGGTTAAAACCGTTAGAGCTTCTAAAAATTTTGGTTTTATAGAAATTAATGATGGTTCTTTTTTTAAGAATGTACAAGTTGTTTTTAATAGTGATTTATCAAACTTTGCTGAAGTTTCAAAATTAACTATTAGTTCTTCAATTAAAGTTGTTGGAACTGTAGTGGTTACTGAAAATGCTAAACAACCTTTTGAAATTCATGCAAATACTGTAAATATTTTTAATTTAAGTGATAACCAATATCCTTTGCAAAAAAAGAGACATTCATTTGAATATATGAGAACTATTGCTCATCTTCGTCCAAGAAGCAATACTTTTAATGCTGTTTTTCGTGTTAGAAGTGTACTTGCATATGCTATTCATCAATTTTTCCAAGAGCGTGGTTTTGTATATGTAAATACTCCACTTTTAACTTCAAGTGATGCAGAAGGTGCTGGAGAAATGTTCAATGTTAACTCTTTTGATTTGGCCAATGTTCCTAAAAATGAAGATGGTTCTGTTGATTTTTCTAAAGACTTTTTTGGAAAGCCTGCTCATTTAACAGTTAGTGGTCAATTAAATGCTGAAACTTATGCTATGGCTTTTCGTAATGTTTATACTTTTGGCCCTACTTTCCGTGCTGAAGATTCAAATACTGTTAAGCATGCTGCTGAGTTTTGGATGGTTGAACCTGAAATTTGTTTTGCTGATTTAAAAGATGATATGGATCTAGCTGAAGATATGATTAAATTTATTTTTTCTACAGTTTTGGAAAAATGTCCAGAAGAAATGGAATTTTTTAATAATTTTATTGATAAGACTTTATTAGATAGATTGCATAATGTTATTAATTCTGATTTTGGTAGAATTACTTATACTGACGCTATTAAAGAATTGGAAAAAGCTAATGATGAGTTTGAATTTAAAGTTTCTTGGGGTATTGATTTACAAACAGAACATGAAAGATATTTATGTGAAAAAGTGTTTAAAAAACCTGTTTTTGTTACTGATTATCCTAAAGATATTAAGGCTTTTTATATGAAGCAAAATCCAGATGGCAAAACTGTTGCTGCTGCTGATTTATTGGCTCCTGGTATTGGTGAAATTATTGGTGGTAGTCAAAGAGAAGAAAATTATGATAAGCTTGTTACTCGTATGAAAGAATTAAATATGCCTCTTGATGAATATGGTTGGTATTTAGATTTGAGAAAATATGGTAGTTGCAATCACGCTGGTTTTGGTTTAGGTTTTGAAAGAGCAATTATGTATTTGACTGGTATGCAAAATATTCGTGATGTTATTCCTTTTCCTAGAACACCTAAAAATTGTGAATTCTAATTATACAAAAAAAATCCTTATAGGGAACTTAAAATTAATGGATTTCCTATAAGGATTTTTTTGTATTTATTTTGTACTATTTTCTTGTATTACATTTATAGCTTGATTTCTGTCTTCTGTTTTTATTATTTCTGTTCCTCTACACCAATATCCTATTAAAAAACCAATAATAAATGCTATTAAAATAGTAACTATAATTCTTACATGTTGCTCTGTTTGATACATTGATTTATCATAATATTTCATATGCTACCTCCATTCATTATTTTAATTTTTCTAATAATTGCTCTATTGTTATGATTTCTTTTTCTCCTGTTTTCATATTTTCTAGTTCTACTTTTTCGCCTTCTTGTTTGTCTCCAATTACAACTAAATATGGTGTTCCTAAAACTTTACAATCTTTCATTTTTGCTCCTATTGTGATGTTTTCTCTGTCATCTATAATTACTCCTATATTTTTTTCTTTTAATATTTCATATAATTTTGTTGCTAATTCTACTTTTTCTGCATTTTCCATTTTTGGTACTATTTGTATTTTAAATGGTGCTACTGATTCTGGTAATACAAATCCACATGGTCCCCATTTTTCATCATTTATTAAACAGTGTTCATATAATGCAGCTAATGTTCTACTTACTCCTATTCCATAACATCCCATGTAGTATAGTGACTCTTTTCCATCTTTTCCTATATATTTTCCATTCATCATTTCTGAATATCTTGTTCCTAATTGGAATATATGCCCTAATTCCATTGTTCTTATTTCTTTAAAGTTAGATATGTCTTCTATTCCATATTCATCTTTTAGATATTCTTGATAATTTTCTTTTTCTAATATTTCTGTATTTAGTCCTATTTTTGTGTTTTCATCATATAGTATTTTGTCTTCTCCTTGCTCTGATATTAGCATGAATTCTTCTGATTTTTTTCCTCCCATTGCTCCATTGTCTGCTACGATTGGTATTACTTTTAGTCCTATTTTTTTAAATATTTCTAGAAACGCTTTTCTTACGTTTTCGTATGATTCTTGCATTCCTTGTGCATCTAAGTCAAAGCTGTATGCATCTAGCATTGGGAATGATTTTCCTCTTAATAAATATCCTCTTGTTCTTATTTCGTTTCTGTATTTTTCACCTATTTGATAATATGTAGCTGGTAAATTTTTGTATGATTTTAATTTTTCTTTAGCAAATTCTACCATTGCTTCTTCTCCTGTTGGTGCTAAACAAAATATTCCTTTGTTTGATTCTGTTATAAGCATTGTTCCTTCATTTACATATTGATCATATCTTCCTGAGTTTTTCCAAATAGTGTCTGGTTGTAATGTTGGTAATAATACCTCTATACATCCATGTTCATTTAATGTGTCTATTATTATTTTTTCTATGTTTCTTCTTACTAATAATGGTATTGTGTTATATCCAAAAAGTCCTGCTCCATATTGTACTAGTTGTCCTGTTTGTAGCAAAATGCTTTGTCCTGGATACATTTCATCTATATTGTTTAACTTTGTATTTCCCATACCTGTTTGTGATAATTTCATTTTATTTTCCTCTTTTCTTTTTATTTATTTTGTTCTGCATTATCTTCTATTAACTCATCTATTACTATTTGCTTATTTTCATCCAATTTGTATTTTGGCAATTCTGGTAATTCATCTAATGATGTATAACCAAACATTTTTAAAAATTTATGTGTAGTTTTATATGTCATTGGTTTTCCGGGGAGATCTGCTTTTCCTGCTTCTTCTATTAATTCATATTCTCTTAATTTGTATAAACATGCACTTGCTTCTACTCCTCTTATTGATTCTATTTCTGCTCTTGTTATTCTTGGGTTATAGGCTATTATTGCTAGAGTTTCTATTGCTGCATTTGATAAATTTGGTTTTGCTCTTTTATCAATTATTGGATATATATATTTATAATATTCTTTTTTTGTTACTAATTGATAGTTTTCTTCCATTTTTATTATTTCTATTCCTCTTTGATTTTTATTTTCTTCTTGCATTTCTTTTATTATGTTTTCTATTTCTTCTTTCGGCTTTTCTAATGCCATTGAAATTTCTTGTATATTCACTTCTTTTCCTGCTGCGAATAGGATTGACTCTATTATTGCTCTTATTTCTTCTTTTTCCATGCCTATCTCCCTTCTTTTTCTTTTTTGCTTTTTAATATATTTCATTTTAACATAATATTAAGTCAAAATCAATATCTAAATAACTGAAATTCTTCTAATTCTATTGCTCTTTTTATTCTTTTATGATATTATAATTTTAAATAAAGAGGAGGTTCCTTTATGAGTGAAAAAAATAAAAAATTAACAATTGTTTCTGGTGATGGTAAAGATTTAGAAATTTCTCCTGTTTACGAACATTTAAAAAATGAAAGACCTAAGTGTAATAAAAAGCCTACAAATATTGTAGTTCCTAAATCTAAAAAGAATAAAGAAACTGATGTAGACTCTAATTAATCAATTTAATTTTAAGAAGTAGTTATTAACTACTTCTTTTTTGCTACCTTCCTATTGGTCATTTTTTTCAAAATCCCTTGACACTAATACTATTTAGTCATATACTAAAGCTATCAAATTTAAATGAAAAGGAGGCATTGTTATGCAAGACTTAATAGAAATTAGATGGCATGGTAGAGGAGGTCAAGGCGCTAAAACTGCATCATTACTATTAGCAGATGCTGCATTTAATACTGGGAAATATATTCAAGGATTTCCTGAATATGGTCCTGAAAGAATGGGTGCTCCTATTACGGCATATAACAGAATTAGTAGTAAACCAATAACTATACATAGTAATATTTATGAACCTGATTATGTAGTCGTTGTTGATGATACCCTTTTGGAATCTGTTGATGTAACTGCTGGATTAAAATCTGATGGTGCCATTGTTATTAACACAACAAAATCACCTGAATATTTAAAAAGTGTTTTAAAAGGTTATCAAGGTAATATTTATACAATTGATGCAAGAAAAGTATCTATGGAAACTTTAGGAAGATATTTTCCAAATACTCCTATGCTTGCAGCTATTGTTAAAGTTAGTAAAATAATGAATGATGAAGATTTCATAAATGATATGAAAGGTTCTTTTAAGCATAAATTTGCTAAGAAGCCTGAAGTTATAGATGGCAATATGAAAGCTATTGAAATGGCTCTTAATGAAGTGCATAAAATTTAATTTCATATATATTACATTTAGAAGGAGGTTTGTAAAATGACTGAAATTAATAATAAAACCCCAATGGAAAAATTGACAATTGGTGGAGATATTTATACAGCTGGAAATGCCAGAGAATTTAAAACTGGTGATTGGAGAAGTATGCGCCCTGTTTTTGATGAAGAGAAATGTAAACAGTGTGGTTTATGCTTCCCTGTTTGTCCAGAAGATTCTATTCCAGTTGATAAAGAAACTTTAAAAAGAAAAGATTTTAATTTTGATTATTGTAAAGGCTGTGGAGTATGTGCAAAAGTATGTCCTTTTGGAGCTATTACAATGAGGGAAGAAGGTGTATAAAATGAGTATTCGTGAAAGATTAAGTGGTAATGAAGCTGCTGCAACTGCTATGAAACAAATAAATCCAGATGTTGTTGCTGCATTCCCTATTACTCCATCTACAGAAATTCCTCAATATTTTTCTACATTTGTTTCAAATGGTGTAGTTGATACTGAATTTGTTGCTGTAGAAAGTGAGCATAGTGCTATGAGCGCTTGTATTGGTGCGGAAGCTGCAGGAGCAAGAGCTATGACTGCAACATCTGCTAATGGTTTATCTTTAATGTGGGAAATGATTTACATAGCTTCAAGTTTAAGGCTTCCTATAGTTCTATCTTTAGTAAACCGTGCTGTTTCAGGTCCTTTAAATATTCATTGTGATCATTCTGATGCTATGGGTGTTAGAGATGCTGGTTGGATTATGTTATTTTCTGAAAATAATCAAGAAGCTTATGACAATTTATTAATGGCTCATAGAATTGCTGAAAACGAAAATGTTAGATTACCTTTAATGGTTTGTCAAGATGGTTTTATTACTTCTCATTCTATTGAAAATATTGAGTTAGAAGAAGATAGTGAAGTTAAAAAATTTGTTGGTGAATATCATCCTGAACATTATTTATTAAATGATAAAGAACCTATTGCAATTGGTCCTCTTGATTTACAAGCTTATTTATTCGAACATAAAGCTCAACAAGGTGAAGCTATGAAGGCTGCTAAAAATGTTATTTTGGAAGTTAGCAAAGATTTTGAAAAATGGACTGGCAGACATTATGGTCTTTTTGAGGAATATAAATTAGATGATAGTGATATTGCTATTGTTTGCATGAATTCGACTGCTGGAACTACAAAGGCTGTTGTTGATGAATTAAGAGAAAAAGGTATCAAAGCTGGTTTATTAAAAATTAGAGTGTATAGACCTTTCCCTGGAGAAGAAGTTGCTAAAGCATTAGCTAATTGTAAAGCTGTTGCTGTTTTGGATAAAGCTGATTCTTTAAATGCTATTGGTGGTGCTTTATTTGAGGATGTTACATCTAGTATGTATGTTGCAGATAAACATGTTCCTTTAGTTAATTATGTTTATGGTATTGGTGGTAGAGATACTACAACTAAAGAAATTAATTCTGTTTATACTGACTTAATCGAAATTGCTAAAAATGGTAAAGTTGAAAATCCTTATCGTTATTTAGGTTTAAGAAAGGAGGAAAATTAGATGGCTTATAATGTAAAAGATGTTGTTGCAAATAAACCTTCAAGATTTACAGAAGGTCATAGAATGTGTGCAGGTTGTGGTGCTCCTGTTGTTGCCAGAATGGTTATGAGAGCTTTAAAAGAAGAGGATCATGCTGTTGTTGCTAATGCAACTGGTTGTATGGAGGTTTCTACTTTTATTTATCCTTATACTGCTTGGACAGATTCTTTTATTCATACTGCATTCGAGTGTGCAGGTGCTACACTTTCTGGTGTTGAAGCAGCTTATAAATCTTTAAGAAGACAAGGTAAATTACCAGATGATAAACATACTAAATTCGTTGCTTTTGGTGGAGATGGTGGTACATATGATATAGGTTTGCAATCTTTATCAGGTGCTATGGAAAGAGGTCATGACATGACTTATGTTTGTTATGATAATGGTGCTTATATGAACACTGGTATTCAACGTTCTTCTGCAACTCCAAAGTTTGCTGATACTACTACATCTCCTGCTGGTTCTGTTATACCTGGTAAAATGCAAGCTAGAAAGGATTTGGCAAAAATTATGGTTGGCCATCATTTGCCATATGTTGCTCAAACTGCTGCTTTTATGAATTTTAAAGATTTATATGAGAAATCAGAAAAAGCTATTTATACAGAAGGGCCAACATTTTTGAATGTTTTATCTCCTTGTCCTAGAGGTTGGGGCTATGCTACAGAAGATTTAATGGCTATTAATAAATTGGCTATTGATACTTGTTACTGGCCTTTATATGAAGTTATTAATGGTGTTTATCATATTACTTATAAACCTGCTAAAAAACTTCCTATAGAAGAATTTTTGAGACCTCAAAAACGTTTTAAACATATGTTTAAACCTGGTAATGAATGGATGATAGATGAATTTCAAAAAGAAGTTGATGCTAGATGGCAAGAACTTTTGAATTTAGAAAATTTGACAAATAATCAATAATATTATATAGTGTATATAGTTCCGTGTGATGTTTATATTTTATTTTATTTCATTACACGGATTTTATTGTAGGAGGACTTTATTTTGGAAGAGAAAAATAGTGAGTTTCAAGAAAACTCAGATATTAATGAGTTGAATGTTAATATTGATAAGCAAAACAAGAAAAAGATGGCTTTTAATTTTGTTCTTATTGCTATTATTTTTATTGCTTTAATCATATATATGATTTCAGTTGATGGAATTGATAATATTGTTAATGTTTTAACACATGTTAATTATTCTTGGGTTATTGCTGGCTTTGTATGTTTGCTGATACAGTGGTTTTCAGAATCTTATGCCCTACATTTGCCTATAAAAAAGATGTATCCTAATCAGAAATTTTCTAATTCTTTTAAGGTAAATATGATTGGTCAATTGTTTAATAATCTTACTCCTTTTTCCACAGGTGGTCAGCCTATGCAAGCATATGAACTTAATAAAACTGGAAAACGTGTTAGTGATTCTTTATCTGCTATGGCTGTAAAATTTGTTGTTGCTCAATCTTCTTTATTGTTATTTACTTTTATAGTTGTTATTTTTGAGTTTGACTTTTTTTCTAAGTCTTTACAAAATTTTTTATGGCTTGCTATTGTTGGTTTTTCTATGAATTTAATTGGTATTTCTGCTGTTATATTAGCTGGATTTAATAAAAAAGCTATTACTTCTATTGTTAATCCTATTATTCGCTTTTTAGGAAAGATTAAGATTTTAAAACATACTGAAGATGTTATTGAAAATTTTTCTAATAGTATTGATAATTTTAGAGATCAATTTAAAATTATTCGCTCTGAAAAGGCTATGATTTTAAAGATGTTTATCGCTTCTACTTTACAAAATTTTGCTAATTTTTCTATTACTTATATGGTTTATCGTGCTTTTGGCAATTTTGGAATTGGTTTTTGGCAAATTATTCCTCTACAGGCTTTTTTAGTATTAGTTATGGCTGTTATTCCTACTCCTGGCGCTGGCATTGGAGACTTGTCCAGTCTCATTAACAGTGAAGCCTGTCTTTCTTTTGTTTAATTCTATCTTTCTTCCTGGAACTATAAATATGGCTATTCTTTTTTGGAGATTATATACTTTTTATATTCCTATTATTGTTGGTGCTTTTTTCTTAATTCCAACAAGTTTAAAAGAAAAAATAAGTACAAACTAAAAAGGGCTTGCGCGCATTTTTGTTGTTCTGCAAACCCTTTTTATAATTAATTTTCATCCTCGCTTATTGGTGCTCCAACAGGACAAGTTCCTGCACAAGTACCACAAGAAATACATGCATTTGGATCTATTTCAAATCTTTCTTCTCCTTGTGTTATACATTGTACAGGACAAGCTGCTGCACATGCTCCACAAGAAATACATTTATCTGTAATCTTATATGCCAATTTACTCACCTCCCTTAATGTCTAATTCTTCTAGCTTTTCTAGTTCTTCTAATTCTTTTTTGTGCTGTTTTTCTTCTTCACCTATCTTTTCTTTTGAACTGTCTTTTATTATTTTTAAGTCTTTTACATCATATCTTTTATATGAAAAACCTTCTTCATTTTTTAATTTAACTTTTACTCTTTCTCTTAGTGTTTCTATTCCTTCAACTTCTCCAACCCCATCTTCTGTCTTTACAATTGCACCTATATTAGGTAATTTTTTTAATTTTTTCTGATATACTTCATCTTCATATTTTAAGCAACACATTAGTCTTCCACAATTTCCTGAAATTTTTGATGGATTTAAAGATAAATTTTGTTCTTTAGCCATTTTTATTGATACTGCTTCAAAATCACTTAAAAATGAGCAACAACATAATTCTCTTCCACATATTCCATTTCCACCAATCCTTTTTACCTCATCTCTTACTCCTATTTGTCGTAATTCAATTCTTGTTTTATAGATTCCTGCTAAATCTTTTACTAAATTTCTAAAGTCTATTCTTCCATCTGCTATAAAATAAAATAGAATTTTGCTATTATCAAATTTGCATTCTACATCTGTTAAACACATTTTTAATTTATGTTCTTTTATTTTTTTTTCGCATATTTTAAATGCTTCTTTTTCTATTTTTTTACATTCGTCATAACGTTTATAGTCTTTATATGTTGCAATTCTTAGTACTTTTTTTAATGGTCCTATTATTTTTTCGTCATCTACATGGCGATTTGGAATTACAACCTCTCCTATTTCCTCTCCTTGTGTTGTTTCTACAATTACTTTATCTCCTTTTTTTATGTGTAAATTTTTTGGATTGAAGAAATAGATTTTTCCTAATTTTTTAAATCTGACTCCTATTATATTTTTCAAAATTTTACCCACTTTCTTTTATCTTGTTTTTTCTTTCATTTTTAATAGCATATTGTCTATAGTCATATCATAATTTGCATTTGATTGCAACCTTTTCTTTGTGTCTTCTACTATCTCTATACATTCTGAGTACTTATAATTTTCTTTTGCCATTTCTAATAATAATATATTTATATATTGTAAAATATCTTGTATTCTTTCTTTTGAATTAAATAAAATTTGTGTTTTCTGAAAAATGTCTATAATATTTTCTTGGGCTAGATTTTCAATAAACTCGTGTATGCTTTCATATTCTTCTTGTCTATCTTTTATTTCTAAAGCTTTTCCTATACTTCCTCCACATGCTTTTAGAATTCTTTTATCTTTGAAGTATATTTGTTGTGTGTCTAAGTATTCTTCAATTTTGTGTTGTGGTATATCTTTAAACCTTAGTATTGTACAACGTGATTTTATTGTGCTTAAAAAGGCATTTTCATTTGTGCCTATTAATATAATTGTTATATACTTTGGTGGCTCTTCTAGTGTTTTTAATAAACAATTTTGTGCCTCTGTTGTCATTTTATCGCTATTATCTATTATATATACCTTTTGGTTTGATATTATTGGCTTTTCAACTACTTTTCTTTGTATTTCTCTTATTTGTTCTATTTTTATACTGTTCTCATCTGGTTCTAATATTACAAAGTCTGGATTATTGTTGTCATCAAATTCTATGCATGATTTGCAAGTATTGCAGTATTTATCATTATTTAGGCATAACAATGCTTTTGCGAATTCTTTTGCTATTTGTTTTTTTCCTATTCCTTCTGTTCCCACAAATAGGTAACTGTGTGATGTTCTATTATTTTTTATCGCTTGTTTTAACAAGTTTTGTATTTCATCATTTCCTATAATTTTATTAAACATCTTTTTCTCCTATTTTACTTTACCCCATAAATTTAATGGCCAAATTCTGATGGCTACTTTACTTTCTATTTTTTCTAGTGGGATGCATCCAAATTCTCTACAATCTGTACTGTGTCCTCTATTGTCTCCCATTGCAAATACGCAGTTTTGTGGTACTCTGAAATCATCTAATCCTTTTACTTTTGCTGATGTTGTAACTCCTCCTGCTAAATAGTCTTCTTTCAATTTTTCGTCATTTACATATACATTTCCATCTTTTATTTCTACTTTGTCTCCTGGTAATGCTATTACTCTTTTTATATAGCTATCTTTTCCAATTTCTACTACATAGTATAAGAATTTCTTTATTGGATTTGTTGGTTCATTATTATATGTTGCAATTGGTTCTTTGCCATCTAAGTCATTTCCTGAATATATTATGCTTGGTGCTTCAAATGTTATTATATCTCCTTTGTTTGGAAGTGTTTTTGTTGTTCTTCCCCATCTGTTTAGCCACAATCTCTGATTTTGTATTAGTGTTGGCTTCATGGATTCTTGTTTTACTATTGTTGGTGTACCTATAAAATATCTAAATAATAATGCTAAAATTATTGCTATTATTATACAATATACCCACTCTAATGCTTCTTTTACTTCTGGTTTTAAACTCATCTTTTATTCTTCCTTCCTTGAAGCAAATGCTTTATTTGCTTTTCGTGTTTTTTCCTTAATTATTATAACTTATTTTTTTGTATTTATCAAGAACTTTTAGTTTTGTTTTGTTGGAATTCTTACTACAACTTCTGTTCCTTTTCCTACTTCACTTTTTATATCTATGCTTCCTCCATTTTTGTCAAGTATTTCTTTGGCTATAGATAACCCTAATCCAGTGCCACCTAATTCTCTTGTGCGTGCTTTATCTACCCTATAAAACCTTTCAAATATTCTTGTTAAGTCTTCTTCTGGTATTCCTATTCCATTGTCAATTATCTTTATGTATGCATCTGTATATACAAAACCTACATATATCTTTATTTCTCCACCATCTTTTGTGTATTTTATGCTATTTGTTAATATATTTAATATAACTCTTTGTATATCATCTTTGTCCGCATATACTGGTGGTACATCTGCTGTTACAAAACAGTTTACATTATGTCCTTTTTTCTTTATTTCTATTGCTAGCTTTTCCTGTGATTTTTTTACGAGTTCACCTAGATCAAATGATTCTTTTTTTGTTTTCTTTTTATTACTATCATATCTTGATAATGTTAGCAAATCTGTTACCAATCTTGCCATTCTTCTTGATTCTGATGCTATTACATTTAAAAACTTTATTTTTGTTTCTTCATCATATCCACCTTCTAGCAAAGTATCTGCATATCCCATTATTGATGTTATTGGTGTTTTTAGTTCATGTGATACATCTGCTACAAATTCTTTTTGCATATTGTCCAATTTTACATGTTCTGTTATGTCTTGTATTACTGCTATTACTCCATCTGGTCGTTCTTTCTCATCTTTAAATGGTGCAAAAAACACATTTACATATCTTTCTTCTACTTGCATACGTTGTTCTGTTGATGTCCAGTTCTCTAAATATATTATTTTTTCCATATTAATATCTAATTTAAATTTTGTAAAAATGTCTTCAAATGTATTGTCTTCTGGTCTTATACTCAATAATTTTTTTGCTGCAGGATTTATTAATATTATTTCTCCTGCTCTATTAAATGCTATTATTCCATCTGTCATGTGTAATAATATTGTTTCTATTTGATTTTTTTGTGTTGATACTTCACTTAGCTTGTCCTTTAATTCTATAGTCATTGCATCTATTACGTTTTCTAAATTTCCATTTGTTTTTTTAGAACTTTTCTTTTCTTTTTTATCATTTTTTTCTTCTGCTTTTATTTCTTCTGCACTTTCTATTAGTTTATTAATTGGATACATTACATATTTTGATATATATTTGTATATATAGATTCCTATTATTATTGTTGCAACTATTGCAATTGATATATATATAATTGCATTTATTTTTGTATTGGTTTTATAGCATGCTACTCCTATTATAGATATTAATATTATTTGAGTAATGCACATAAGTAATATTATTTTAGATTGAGTGTTTTTTAACATTTTTTCTTTCCCTTCTCATCTACCAATTCTCTTATTTCTTTATATATTTTACTTTCCGCATCTTTTGTTGAGGCTTTTAGTGCATTTTTTCCCATTTCTATTGCTTTGTTTCCTTGCAATATTTCCATTATTGTTTTTTGTAAATTCTCATATTTTAGCTCATTATCTAATATGATTTTTGCTGCACCTATTTTTTCTAATACTTGCGCATTATATAATTGATGATTATGACTTACATTTGGTAATGGTATTAATATTGATGGTTTTCCTAAATTTGCTATTTCTGTTATTGTCATCGCTCCACTTCTTGCTACTATTAAATCTGATACATTCATTATTTCTTCCATGTTGTAGATATATGGAACTATTTTTGAGTTTTTTACATTATTAATTGATATTTTTTCTTCTTCTAATTTTTCTTTAATTATCTCGTATTGTTTTGGTCCTGTCGCCCACATTATTTGATATTCTTCATTTGCTTCTTGTTTTATTATTTCTACTATTGCTTCATTAATTCTTTGAGCTCCCTGACTTCCACCAAAAATTAGTACAACTGGTTTGTCAGTTTTTAATCCAGCATTTTTTAATATTTGATTTTTTTCTGTTTGTGTATATTCTTTTTTTTGTGTTTTTACTGGTGTTCCTGTAAATACTACATTATTTTTAGTTTGAATTCTTGGTATTGCATCTTTAAAAGATACCATTATTGTATCTGTCTTTTTTGCTAGCATTTTTACTGCTTTTCCTGGAAATGCATTGCTTTCGTGTAACATTGTTGGTATTTTTAATTTATTTGCTTCCCATATTGTTGCTCCACAGATATATCCACCTGTTCCTATTACTACATCTGGCTTAAATTTTTCTATTATTTCTTTTGCTTCTTTAAAACCTTGTATTGTTTTTATTGTTTTTTTAATATTTTCTAGCGTTATTTTTTTACTTAGCCCATACGCATCTATTGTTTTTAACTCATATCCTGCTCTAGGTACTAAATCATTTTCTAAACCTCTTGTTGTTCCTATAAATATTATCTTCGAGTTTTTTTCTTCTTTTTTTATTTTGTTTGCTATTGCTAATCCTGGATTTATATGTCCTGCTGTTCCTGCAGCTGCTATTATTACTCTCATTTTTTTCTTCCTTTCGTTTTAATGTTTTGAGATGTTTTTGTGGACTGACTCAAAAAACACCTTTATGAAAGGTGCTTTTTTGCTTCGTCCCCATAAACACCTTCTAACTTTTAGCACTTGCTCGTGATATATTAAGCATTACTCCCATTTGGCATAAAAGAATAAACAATGCTGTTCCTCCGGTAACTAAAAAATGGTAATGGCATTCCTGTTGCTGGCATTGATGATGTAACAACCGCTATATTTATTATTACTTGTATTCCAACTAGTGATGTTATTCCAACTGCTACTAAGCTTCCAAACATATCTGGTGCTCTCATTGCAATAAGTATTCCTCTCCAAATAAATATTGCAAATAAAATTATAATTATTGCACATCCTACAAAACCTAGTTCCTCTCCTACTATTGAAAATATGAAATCATTGTGTGGTTCTGGTATGTATAAATATTTTTGTTTACTATCACCTAGTCCTACTCCAAAAAGTCCCCCTGAACCTATTGCATATAAACTTTGTATTACTTGCCATCCTGTATCAGATGCATCTTTCCATGGATCTAAAAATGATACTACTCTTTGCAATCTATATGGTGATTTTACTATTAATAATACTGCTGCTGGTATACCAATTCCTCCTCCTACTGCTAAGAATTGGGTAAACTTGCATCCTGCTACAATCATCATGATGCATACTATTCCTATTATAACAATAGAGGCACTAAAGTGTGGTTCTAGCAATAATAGTGCTATTAGTGGTGCTACCATGCAAATATGTTTTACTAATCCTTTCCAGAAATATGGTAACTCATCACGATTTTTTACTAAAATTCCCGCATAAAAAACTATTACTAAAAATTTTACTATTTCTGATGGCTGAAATGATAATGCGTCTGTTATGTATATCCATCTTTGTGCTCCATTTAATTTTCTTCCTATCAGTTTTACTGCAACCAATAGGACTGCTGATAACCACCATGCCTGTTTGTAAAACTTTTGATAAAATCTATAATCTATTTTTGATATTGCCATCATTGCAAATATTCCTAAAACTGCAAATATTAATTGTTTGTTAAAAAATCTATAACTGTCCCCTGTTTCAGCTAATGCTGATGGTGAACTTGCTGATAATACCATTACAAGTCCCATTCCTAATAATAGAATTATAGTTATTAATAATGTAAAATCAATTGGATTATTTAAAAAACTCGAAAATTTTCCTGTCTTTTTCTTTGCCATTTAAGAATTCCTCCTTTATATTATTTTTAATCCAATCATACACACAATTAAAGTTGCTATACTAAATACTATTACAACTTTATTTTCCTTCCATCCTGATAATTCAAAATGATGGTGTAATGGTGCCATCTTGAATATTCTTTTTCCTGTTTTTTTGAAATATGCTACCTGTATTATAACAGATAATGTTTCTACTACTGGTATAAATGCTATAACTAATAATATTAATGGCATTTTTAAATATAAAGCTATTCCTGATATAACTCCACCTAGTAGTAGTGAACCAGTATCTCCCATAAATACTTTTGCTGGATGTAGATTAAACATTAAAAATCCTAATATTGAGCCTATTACTATGCTTCCAAATACTGAGACTTCTGTTACCCCTCTTAACATTCCTATTACTGTTAAACATGTTATAATTATTGTTGATACACTTGATGATAGTCCATCTATTCCATCTGTTAAATTTATGGCATTTGTTGTTCCTAATATTACGCATATTGCCGCTGGGACATAAATGTATAATGGTAATGTGATATATTGTTTTGTAATTGGTATGTATGTATCTGTTCCTAATTTTAGGCCTTCTATTAAATATAAAACATATGCTACTGATATTATTAATAGCCCTAACATTTTGTAGCTTGGTTTTAGTCCTTCTGTATTTTTTAAGACTAATTTTTTGTAGTCATCTATAAATCCTATTGCTCCAAATCCTATTGTTAGCAACAAAATTGGCACTAATTTGGTTGCTAATTCTGATTCGCCTGTTGCATATAAATATACAGCTGTTGCAATTGTTCCTATTATCATTGTAATTATTATTATTATTCCACCCATTGTTGGTGTTCCCTGTTTTTTCAGATGTGATGCTGGACCATCATCTCTTTCTATTTGCCCTACTTTTAATTTTCTTAATATTGGTATTGTTATGATTCCTAATATGATTGATATTGCAAATGACACTAGCAATACTTCTATTTCAAAACTCACTTTTATCAAAACCTTTCGTATTTGCTTTCTTTGTATAGTTTATTCTATGTTTTTATTATTTATTTATGTTTGTACTATTATTGTGTTATTTTTCGTTTTTTTCTAATTTGTCAATAATTTCGTTGACTATTATTCTTTCATCAAATGGATATTTTACTCCATTTATTTCTTGATATGGCTCATGTCCCTTTCCTGCTAATATTATTATGTCTTTTTTATTTGCCATTTTTATTGCTTTTTCAATTGCTTCTGTTCTGTCAACTATTACTTCATACTTTCCTTTTGTCTTTTTTATTCCATCTTCTATTTGCTCAACTATTTTTTGTGGTTCTTCGGTTCTTGGATTATCTGATGTTATTATTGTATAATCTGCTATTTTTCCAGATATCTCGCCCATTATTGGCCTTTTTCCGCTATCTCTATCTCCTCCACATCCAAATACTGAAATTACTCTTCCTCTTGTGTAACTTTTAGCTGCTTGTAATATGTTTTGTAAACTTTCTGGTGAATGTGCATAATCTATCATTATTGTTAGTTCTTTTTTATTATTTACTAATTCTGATCTTCCTGGTACTCTTACTTCTAATAATGCTTCTTTTATTATTTCTGGTGATATTCCAAATTTTTGTGCCACACAAATTGCTGCTAGTGAATTGTATACGCTGAATCTTCCTGGTATTCCTGTTTTTACCCTTTCATTTCTGTCTGTTATTTTAACTTTAAAGTCTACATAGGCATTTGTTATTGTTATGTCTTTTGCTAGTACATTTGCAAAATTATCAATTCCATATGTTGTTATATTACTTTCTGGGAATAACTTTGGTATTTTTGCTCCATGTAAATCATCTACATTTACTATTCCTGTTTTGCACATATCAAATAATTTTAACTTTGATTGGAAATAATCTTGCATGTCTGGATGTTCATTTTTACTTATATGATCTTCTGAAAAGTTTGTGAATAAAACTATATCAAATTTGCATCCATCTACTCTATGTAATTTTAAACTTTGTGAAGATACTTCCATTACTACAACTTCTACGCCTTCTTCTACCATTCGACTGAATAGCTGTTGCAATTCTAAACTTTCTGGAGTTGTTCTGTCGCTATCTTTTATCTTTTTTCCATTTATATATGTTGCTATTGTTCCTATTAAACCTACTTTTTTACCTGCTTTTTCTAATATTTCTTTTATCATATATGTTGTTGTCGTTTTTCCTTTTGTTCCTGTTACCCCTATTAATTTGAATTTTGTTGATGGATTTTTATAAAAGTTTGCTGCACTTATTGCTAATCCCTCTCTTGTATTTTTTGCCATTATTATTGTTATGTCTTCTGGTATGTTTATCCCTTTTATGTTACATCCTTCTTCTACCATTATTGCTGTTGCTCCATTTTTTATTGCACTCTCAATAAATTGATGTCCATCTACTGTGAATCCTTTAATTGCCACAAATAAATATCCTTGTTTTATTTCTTTTGAGTTTTTGTCTATTCCTTTTATGTCAATATTTAAGTCTCCTTTTACTTTTAATCCTTCTAATCCTACTAGTATTTTTTTTAATTCCATTTAGAATCATCCCTTCGTTTTAATATGTTTTGCTGATAAATTTTTACCTGCAATTTTAGTATATTATATATCTATTTTTATTTTT
>ERZ779869.1883-NODE-1883-length-18433-cov-4.235608_pt1 | contig 18433 bp, 15 predicted proteins | sample MGYA00511557_ERZ779869 | MGnify/ENA primary metagenome ERZ779869 (study PRJEB29588, sample SAMEA2154620) | human gut metagenome | biome: human gut; feature: human-associated habitat; material: faeces | place: Denmark | collected 2008/2010 ...
CGCGCGGTGCATGGACATCGCGGAGCAGCTGCGCGTGAAAAAGCCGAGCGTCCATTCGATGATCGAAAACCTGTGCGCAGCAGGACTTGCAGAAAAGAAAAAATACGGCACAGTGTTTTTAACACCGGAGGGACGGGCGCAGGCGGAGCGCTATGCAGCCTGCTGTTCGCTCCTGCGCGGCCGCATGCAGCAGACGCTGGGATTGAACGAAGCGGACGCGCGCAGCGCGGCCTGCGCGGTGCTTGCGCAGCTGCCGGATGCGCTGCCGCAGATCATGGAGCGGCTGAGCCGCGAGGAATAAAGGAGACATCAGAATGGAACTTCTTACATCTGTACTGGTCGCCGGAGGAGTCTGCGCCTGCATCGGCGCGGTCAAGGCTGTCTGCCGCAGGATCGTCAGGAACGGCCTCGACGGAACGAACCGCCGTTAAATGCGGGGAGTTGTCAGCGCGAGGCAGACTGAGGGGGGCAAGCGGCAGGCAGTGTGTACCTTAGCATCTGGCGGGGACACTTGTGCCTTTATAACAACCGAAAAACAGGACTTGCCTGAACCTGTACCCGCAGCATGTGCCAACCGCAGTTCACCGCTCCTTTTCTCCCCTATCTTCTCCGACAAGGCGGAAAAAGATAGGGCTGCCGGAAGCACGATAGCCCCACATAGGTAATCGCAAAAAAACCGCCCTTCCGGGCGGTTTTTCATCTTATATTTCCTGCCGGCCCTCCAGCGCACGCAGAAGCGTCACCTCGTCGGCGTATTCCAGCTGGCTGCCTACCGGGATGCCATAGGCCAGACGCGTGACCTTTACGCCCATCGGACGCAGCAGACGCGACAGATACATGGCCGTGGCCTCGCCCTCGGTATCCGGGTTCGTGGCCATGATGACTTCGCGCACAGCCCCGTCTGATACACGGGCCAGCAGTTCCCGGATGCGCAGATCATCCGGCCCGACGTGGCTCAGGGGCGAAATGACGCCATGCAGCACATGGTACACGCCGTGGTATTCCCGTGCCCGCTCCATGGCGATCACATCCTTTGGCTCCGCCACAACGCAGATAAGGCCGTGGTCACGCTCGGGGTCAGCGCAGATCGCACACAGTTCCTGATCGGTCAGGTTCTGGCAGACCGGGCAGAGACGGACGCTGTCCTTCGCGTCCAGAATGGCCTGTGCAAAGCTCTGCGCCTCGTCCTTCGGCAGCGACAACACATAAAATGCCAGACGCTGCGCCGACTTCATACCGATGCCGGGCAGACGCGCAAATTGTTCGGTCAGCCGCTCGAGTGCGGCGGGGAACGCGCGCATTAGAACAGGCCGCCTAAATTCAGGCCGCCCGTCAGCTTGGCCATGTTCGCAGACTGGTCAGCCTCGGCCTTGCGCATGGCCTCGTTGACCGCCGCGACGATCATATCCTGCAGCATTTCGACATCATCCGGATCGACTGCCTCGGGGTCGATGGTGATAGACTTGAGTTCGCGGTTGCCGCCACATACGGCTGTGATCACACCGCCGCCCGCCGTTGCTTCATATTCCTTTGCCTGCAGTTCCTCCTGCATCTTCATGAGGTTCTCCTGCATTTTCTGGGCCTGCTTCATCATCTGCATCTGATTCATGCCGCCCATCGGCATCCCGCCGCGATATCCGCCTTTTGCCATGTTTGTTCTCCTTCTATCGTAAATAAATTATTTGATCGTAAAAATGTCGCTGTGCTGCTGTCCGAACTGAACAAGCGCATCCATCGGGTCGTCTCCCAGCCGTGAAAGCCGGTTTTTGAGTGCAAAGCGCACCGAAACCGGTTTTCCCAATATTGCCGACGCCTTTTCCCGGACAAGTGCCTCCGTATCAGGCGTTTTTTTAACCAGATCCAGCACAAAATCTGAATCCGCCGCCATGATAAGCACTTCTCCCTGCAAAACAGGGTGGATTGGGCCGTTCACAGCAAAAAAACCGCTGATCTTAGCAGGAAGCGCCGCGCGCAGCTTTTCAGACAGCGCAGGCCAGAAGCCTGCGGGTGTCTCGGGCTGCGGTGCAGCAGGCGGCTGCGCCTGCTTCTGTGGGGACAAAGGTTCCACACTTCCGCGTTCTGGATCGTCAGCATCGTCCGGGAAGGGCGGTCGGTCGTCTTCAAAATCCGCTTCGCTGCCGCTGGTTTTCGGTGCACTTTTTACCAGAGCACCGGAGGCCAGCTGCTCCTCCACGCGCGAAATGCGCGCATCGAGCGCCTGCGCATCCAGCCGCAAAGACGGCTCGCACAGCTGCATCAGAAGCAGCTCCGCCGCTACGCGCACGTCGGTGTTCTTGCCGAACGAGACGCGGGTCTTCTGCGTCTCAGTCAGCACGCGCATCAACTCGCCTGGAGAGAAGACCGTTTGCAGCGCCAGCGCCTGCTGCTCCGTTGCAATGCCGGAGAGCATGGAAAGCCCGCTCTTCGGGGCCGTGCGCAGCACGAGAAGGTCGCGGCAGAGCGCACACATCTCGCCCAGCAGAGCGCCCACGTCCTTTCCCGCAGAATAAAGCACAGAAAAAATTGTCAGCGCCTTCGCTGTGTCCTGTTCCGCAATGGCCTGCATCAACTCCGCTGTGCGTTTTTCGCCCGCGAGGCCGAGAGACGCATAGACGCTTTTGAGCGTCACCGGACCGTTTGCCGCCGACGCGCACTGGTCGAGCAGGCTCACGCCGTCGCGCATGCCGCCGTCAGCCAGCCGGGCCAGCAGATTCACAGCCTCAGGCTCAATTTCGATATGCTCCTGATAGGCGATGAAGTTCAGCCGGGAGGCAATTTCATCGGGCCGCAGACGCTTGAACGCAAACCGCTGGCAGCGGGACAAAATCGTCGCGGGAACCTTCTGCAGTTCGGTCGTCGCCAGAATGAATAACAGATGCGCGGGCGGCTCTTCAATAATTTTCAGCAGCGCGTTGAACGCCGCCGTCGAGAGCATATGCACCTCGTCGATGATATACACGCGCATTTTGACCGTGCCGGGCGTATAAATTGCGTCGTCACGCAGAACGCGGACGGAATCGACGCCGTTGTTGGATGCCGCGTCGATCTCCAGCACATCCATACAGCTGCCCTCGTCGATGGCGCGGCATGACGGGCACAGCCCACAGGGGTCGCCATGGTTCGGATTTTCACAGTTGACGGCCTTGGCCAGAATCTTGGCGCAGGACGTCTTGCCGGTGCCGCGCGTACCGGTAAACAGATACGCATGGCTGAGTTTGCCCGTCTCCAGTTGCGAACGCAACGTGTCGGTCACGCTCTTCTGCCCGACGACATCCGAAAACGTCTGCGGCCGGTATTTGCGGTATAACGCCTGATACATACCTGTTCACCTCCGGAGTTTTTATTATACACAAAAAGCACGCAGAAGAAAAGCCTCTGCGCACTTTTTTGTTAGTCCTGCAGTTTGCTCTTCCCATACTCCCGTTCAAACTGCTTGCTCCGCTGCCGGCTCAGATAAATGACTTTCCTTTCGCCGAACGCCCGTCATATTGGGAATTATAAGGCATCACCGCACAATTGTGTCTGCGTGCCTCGCCGGGGCTTTTCCGCCAATTCTGCGGTTTGAAAAACGAGAAATACACAAAGTATTCCTTCGTTTTCCAACCCTTGACTTGACGAAAAATCCCACGCCGAGTCATCTTGCCAAATTATGCGGTGACGCCTTAATTTACTTACTGCATTCGCTGCTCCAGTGCGGCCAGGCGCAGACTGGTGCAGAAGATCTCCATCGCCTGCTCCAACTCCTCAACCGGGGGCAGGGACGGGGCAATGCGGATGTTGGAATCCTGCGGGTCGCGGCCATAGGGGAACGTCGCGCCCGCACCGGTCATGACGACACCGGCTTCCTTGCACAGTGCCAGCGTGCGCTTGGCAAGCCCCGGGGCCGTGTTGACCGAGACGAAATAACCGCCTTTCGGCCGCTGCCAGGACGCAATGCCGAGCGGCGCGATCTCGGTGTCCAGATGGCGCAGAACGCACTGGAACTTCGGGTTCAGAATGGCTGCGTGCTTCTTCATGAGCTCGAGCGTGTGGGCCTTGTCCTTTAAAAAGCGCACATGGCGCAGAGAGTTGACCTTGTCATAGGAAATGGTCTGGATGCCGATGAGTTTTTGCAGATACGCCTGATTGGCCTCGCTCGTAGCCATAACGGAGAAGCCCGCGCCGGGGAGCGTGACCTTGGACGTGGAGGCAAATTCATAGACCATGCCGTCGTTGCCGGCCTCGCGGCAGAGTGTCAGGATATCCTGGAAGGGGACAAATTCGCCGTCAAACTCATGGATGCAGTAGGCGTTATCCCACATGAGGGCAAAATCGGGCGCGGCGGTCTTCAAAGCCGCGATGCGCGCGATCGTCTCGTCGGAATAGACGATGCCGTCGGGGTTGGAGTATTTCGGCACGCACCACATGCCCTTGACAGCCGGGTCCTTGACCGCTTCTTCGACCTTGTCCATGTCGGGGCCGGTGGGGGTCATGGGAATTGTAATGAGTTCAAAGCCGAACGATTCGGTGATTTTAAAATGGCGGTCGTAGCCGGGCGCCGGGCAGAGCCACTTGACGGTATCCAGCTTGCACCACGGCTTTTCCGAACGTGCAAGACCGTGCGTATAGCCCTTGCTGACCAGATCGTACATGAGCGTCAGCGATGCGTTGCCGCCGATGAAGCACTCTTCGCTCTTGCAGCCGAGCACATCCGCCCAGTATTCCTTTGCTTCCTTGAGGCCGGACAGTTCGCCATAGTTGCGGGCATCGACGCCGTTGGACATGCAGTCCTCCGGGGTCTTGAGGATGCTGAGGATATCGGAGACGAGATCAAGCTGCTCCTTGCCGGGCTTGCCTCTTGCCATGTTGAGTTTCAGTTCCTTCGCCTTCAGCGCGTCGAACTGCGCCTTGACTGCTGCGTATTCCTCGCGCAGCTGTGCGGGGGTCAGATTCTGATATACAGTACTCATACCGTCGTGATCCTTTCTTCCATCCATTCTTTGCAGCGTCGCTGCCTGATATATTCAGTATATCGCGTCCGCCTGTTAAAAGCAAGCAAAAAGCCTGTTTTCCCAAGGAAAGCGCCGCACAGCGGGTGTTGACGAATCTTCCATTTTCGGGTATGATAGAATGACTCTTGCCGTGGAGGTGTGTGTACGGACTTGGATGAGGCAATGATGCGCGAAGCGCTCCTGCTTGCACAGGAAGCGGCAGCGGACGGTGAGGTTCCGGTGGGGTGTGTGATTACACTGGATGACCGGATCGTCGGCCGCGGCCGCAATCGCCGGGAAACGAACAGGACCGCCCTGGCGCACGCGGAGATCGAGGCCATTGCCGAGGCCTGCCGGACGCTTGGCGGCTGGCGGCTGTGGCAGTGTACGCTGTATGTGACGCTGGAGCCATGCCCCATGTGTGCCGGTGCGATTTTAAACGCGCATCTGCCGCGCGTCGTCTTCGGCGCGTGCGATCCAAAATCCGGCGCGGCGGGAAGTCTTGTCGATCTGCTGCATCTGCCAGGCTGTTTTCAGCCGGAGGTCAGCGGCGGCATACTGGAAGCGGAATGTTCACAGGCGCTGCGCGACTTTTTCCGCGCGCTGCGCCAAGGTAACCGCAGACGTATTGAACCATCGGTTACCACACGCGCGTCCTTAATGGATGCAGATGAAAAAAAGGAAGGAACTCTCTATGCGTTATCAGATCACGTCTGACTCTACCTGTGATCTCAGCCCGGAGCAGCTGGAACGGTACAACATCCGCCTGCTGCCCCTCTATGTGAGCATGGACGGCAAGACGCTGCGCGACGGCGTGGACGTCAAGCCCGATGATATCTATGCGCACGTCTCTGCCGGCGGAAGTCTGCCGCAGACAGCGGCGGTCAATCTGGCCGATTATGTCCGCGCGTTTACAGAGTTGTCTGAAAAAAACGACTTCGTCATCCACGTCTGTATCTCTCTGGATTTTTCCTGCTGCTATCAGAACGCGAAACTGGCAGCGGCGGATTTTGACAACGTATACGTCGTCGATTCCAGAAATTTATCCACAGGTCATGGACTTGTTGTGTTGGAAGCCGAGCGCATGGCGCGCGAAGGCATGGAGCCGGACGATATTGTTGCGGCGCTGCACGATCTGACAGGCCGTGTGGAAGCCAGCTTCATTCTTGACCGGCTGGATTACATGAAAAAGGGCGGCCGCTGCTCCGCCGTGACGCTTCTGGGCGCAAATCTTTTAAAGCTTCGCCCGTGCATTGAGGTCAAGGACGGCAAAATGGACGTCGGCAAAAAATATCGCGGCAGCTTTGACAAATGCGTCTGCGAGTATATCACCGACAAAATTGGAAACCGCAGCGATCTGGAACTGCGCCGCGTGTTCATCACGCACTCCGGCGTGTCGGAAGAAACGGTGCAAAAGGCTGTGGAAACTGTGCAAAAGTTACAGCCGTTTGAGGAGATCTGCGTCACGCGTGCCGGCTGCACCGTCAGCAGCCACTGCGGACCGGGGACCCTTGGCGTGCTGTATATCCGAAAGGCGGACAAATGAGAGCAGTACTGGAAGCGCGCTCCGGCTTGGCGCCGGAGCAGATCGACACGCTCTGCGCATTCGGGCAGGCGCTGATTGAAAAGAACAAAGTCATGAACCTCACAGCCATCACTGAGCCGCAGGCCGTGGCCGAACTGCATTTTCTCGACTGCATCGCACTTTTGCAGGCAGAGGACTTTTCCGGCAAGCGCGTGATCGATGTTGGCTGCGGCGCGGGCTTTCCCGGCGTCCCGCTGAAAATTGCGGAGCCGTCGATCAGACTGACGCTTCTGGATTCTCTGGCCAAGCGCATGACATGGCTGCGGGAGATTCTGCCGCAGCTTGGCGTAGAAGCCGAGGTTGTTACTGCCCGGGCAGAAGAATTTGTCCAGACCTGCCGGGAGCAGTATGACATTGCGACGTCCCGCGCCGTGGCGCGGCTGAATATCCTGTCGGAACTCTGCCTGCCGTATGTAAAGGTGGGCGGCGCGTTCCTGGCGATGAAGGGTGCGCTGGCAGGTGAGGAAATGGAAGAGGCAAAGCGCGCCGTGGCGCTGCTTGGCGGAACGATCGAGCGCGTGTACGAATATCCCATTCAGGATGCCGTACACAAGGCCGTTGTGATCCGTAAAATCAAGTCCACACCGCTCAAATATCCCCGCGCGTTTGTAAAAATCAAAAAAACTCCGCTATAAACAAACCGACCCGCAGAAGGCTGAGCCTCCTGCGGGTATTTTTTTCCGCGATATTTGAAAGAGTTCAAAATTTCTGACGCACCAATGGCTCTCCTTGTGCCCAAGGGAAATTGGCGCGAAGCGCCTGAGGGGATTCGAGTGCTGCAAATTACAGCGCACTCTGAAATCTAAAACAAATCTCCTCCGTCATTTGCTGACGCAAATGACACCTCCCCTTACCGCGCAGAGCGCGGCAAGGGGAGGCTTTTGTGGGACTGCGGCGAATTCGTACTGCCCTGCAATTTTTGAATGCAAGGCTGATTTACCGCGGCCATTCAAACGCAACTACCTACAAATTTGGAATACCGTAACAGGCGGCGCGTCCTCATGCTTTGAATTTCCGGCTCTCCAGAACCGCCTGCTCGTCGCAGCGGTTGTTTTTTTCGTTTTCCTCGTGGCCCTTGACCCAGTGATAGTGCATCTCGTGCTGGCTCACGAGGCCGAGGAGCAATTCCCAGAGGTCGGGGTTCAGAGCAGGCTTTTTGTCAGACTTGACCCAGCCCTTTTTCCGCCAGCCCCATGCCCAGCCCTTTTCCAATGCGTCAATAACGTATTTGGAGTCGGAATAAAGTTCTACAACACACGGCTCACGCAGAGCAAGCAGGGCCTGTATGACTGCGGTGAGTTCCATGCGGTTGTTTGTGGTGCGTTCCTCGCCGCCGGAGATCAGTTTCTCGTGTCCGTTATACTCCAGAATCGCGCACCAGCCGCCGGGGCCGGGATTGCCGGAGCAGGCCCCATCGGTGTAGATGGTGACGGTCTTCATGCCTCTTCGTTCTCCGCGGGCTCTTCCGGCTCCCGGTCCACGCGGTCCACGGAAATAACGCGGCTGCCGGATTCAAGGCGCATGAGAATGACGCCCTGCGTGTCACGGCCGTAGACATTGATATCTGCCGCCGCCATGCGGATGAGCACGCCGCCGTTTTCAATCAGCATGATATCGTCCGCGTCGTCCACGATTGCCACGCCCGCAATTTTGCCGGTCTTGGCCGTGATGTTATAACCCTTGAGGCCCTTGCCGCCGCGGTTTTGCGGACGGCGCTGGCCGTCTTCGCCAAGGCGCAGATAAGATTCGATCTCCGTACGCTTGCCGTAGCCGCATTCCGTGACGGAAAGCAGCTGCTTGCCTCTCGAGGCGATGCCCGCGCCGACCACATAGTCTCCCGCGTCCAGCATCATGCCGCGCACACCAGCTGCGTCGCGGCCCATGACACGCACGTCGTTTTCGTTGAAGCAGATGACCATGCCGTTCGCGCTTGCAAGCATGATATCCTGCTTGCCGTCGGTCTTCATAACGGCAATCAGTTCATCGCCCTCCGAGAGCGTCAGCGCGCGGATTCCTGCTTTGCGCGCGGTATTGAGGCTTGCCAGTTCCAACCGTTTGACAGTGCCGTTTCTGGTAACAAAGACAAGATAATCCTCGTCGAATTCATGCACGGTGATACCCGCCGTGACCTTCTCGCCCGGCTCAAATGGGAGGATATTGACCAGATTCGTGCCCTTGGCCGTGCGGCCTGCCTCCGGGATCTGATAGCCCTTGCGGCGGTGCACCTTGCCGAGGTTCGTGAAGAAGAGGATATAGTCATGCGTGGAGGCGGTAAACACGCCCTCTACGAAGTCCTCCTCCTTCGTCGTCATGCCCGTGACGCCTCTGCCGCCGCGCTTCTGGCTGCGGTAGGTCGAAGCGGGAACACGCTTGCAGTAGCCCGCATGGGAAAGCGTAAAGACGCACTGCTCCTCTTCGATCAGGTCTTCAATGTCGATCTCGTCCTCAACATCCTGAATTTCAGTCAGACGATCATCGCCGTATTTATCGCGGATGGCAGTCAATTCGTCCTTCAGAACGCCCTTGAGCATTTCCTCGTTGGACAGCAGTTCGCGGTAATACGCAATGCGCTTTTCGAGTTCCTCATATTCCGCTTCCAGCTTCTCGCGTTCGAGTCCCTGCAGACGCTTAAGCTGCATGTCCAGCACGACCTGCGCCTGAATCTCGGACAGATTGAACCGCTCCATTAGGCGCTCTTTTGCGTTGTCATAGCTTTCACGGATGGTCTTGATGACCTCGTCGATATTGTCCTCGGCAATGAGCAGACCCTCCAGCACATGCTGCCGGTCGAGCGCTTTTTTGAGATCGTACTGCGTCCGCTTCGTGATGATCTCTTCCTGGAAGGTCAGATATTCATCCAGCATATGCCGCAGGGACAAAATCTTCGGCTGCTGCTGGTTGTTGACCAGCGCAAGCATCGTCACGCCGAACGTGGTCTGCATCTGCGTCTGGGCAAACAGCCGGTTCAAAACGACCTGCGGGTTCGCGTCCTTTTTCAGTTCAATAACGACGCGCATGCCGTTGCGGTCGGTTTCGTCGCGGATATCGGAAATGCCCTCAAGCCGCTTGTCGCGCACCTGCTCGGCCATGTTGGCGATCAGCTGGCGTTTGTTGACCTGATAGGGAAGTTCTGTGACGATGATGCGTTCGCGGTTCTGTCCGAATTCCTCAAACTCCGTCCGGGCGCGGACAGTGATCTTGCCGCGGCCCGTGGCATACGCGGCGCGGATGCCGCTGCGGCCCATAATGATGCCCTTTGTCGGGAAATCCGGACCCTTGATATAGTCCATGAGGTCTGCCAGTTCTGCTTCCGGGTTTTCCAGAATGCAGATGCAGGCGTTAATCACCTCGGTCAGGTTGTGCGGCGGGATATTTGTCGCCATGCCGACGGCAATACCGGACGAGCCGTTGACCAGCAGGTTCGGGAAGCGTGACGGCAGGACGCGCGGTTCCTTTCTCGATTCATCGAAGTTCGGGTCCCACAGAACGGTTTCCTTGTCGATGTCGCGCAGCATCTCGTTGCAAAGCTTCGACATGCGCGCCTCGGTATAACGGTAGGCCGCGGGGGGATCGCCGTCAACGGAACCGAAGTTGCCGTGGCCGTCAACGAGCGGATAGCGCATGGAGAAATCCTGCGCCAGACGGACCATCGCGTCGTAGACCGATGCGTCGCCGTGCGGATGATACCGGCCCAGCACGTCGCCGACACATGTCGCCGATTTCTTAAACGGCTTGTCGGAGGTCAGGCCGTCCTCGTACATGGCGTAGAGAATGCGCCGGTGGACGGGCTTTAAGCCGTCTCGCACGTCCGGAAGGGCTCTTCCGACGATGACGGACATCGCGTAGTCAATATAGGACGATTTCATCTCCTGCACAAGCTCGGACTGAACAATCGTCTGCTCGGGGAACAGGATGTCCTCGGGCTTGTAATCTTTCTTATGTGCCATAGATTGGTCTCCTTTTGGAGTTGTAGGGGCTTAAATGTCGAGGTTGACGACGTATTTGGCGTTTTCCTCGATGAATTCCTTTCTGGGCTCGACGTCTTCACCCATGAGGACGGTGAAGATCTGGTCGGCAGCAACGGCGTCGTCGAGGGTAATCCGGCGCAGCGTTCTGGTTTCTGGATTCATGGTCGTCTCCCAGAGCTCGTGCGGGTCCATTTCGCCCAGACCCTTGAACCGGGAGATATCGACCTTCACATTGGGATTGCCGCCGCGCAGTTCGCTGGAAATCTGGTCGCGCTGCTCGTCTGAGAAGGCGACCTTGACGGATTTGCCGCGCGTAAGCTTATAAAGAGGCGGCACGGCGGAGTAGACATAGCCCTGCTCAATGAGCGGGCGCATGAAGCGGAAGAAGAAGGTGAGTAAAAGCGTGCGGATATGGCTGCCGTCGACATCGGCATCCGCCATGATGATGACCTTGTGGTACCGGAGCTTTTCGAGATTAAACTCGTCTCCGATGCCTGCGCCGAGGGCTGTGATGACGGGCTGGAGCTTGTCGTTGCCGTAGACCTTGTCGGCGCGCGCCTTTTCCACGTTCAGCATCTTGCCCCAGAGGGGAAGGATGGCCTGGAAGCGCGAGTCGCGTCCCTGCGTGGCGGAGCCGCCTGCGGAGTCGCCCTCGACGATGTAAATTTCGGTGAGTGTGGGGTCTGTGTCGTTGCAGTCGCGCAGCTTGTCGGGCATCTGCCCGGACTCAAGTCCTGTCTTGCGGCGGATTGCCTCTTTTGCCTTGCGCGCCGCCTCTCTGGCGCGGTTTGCCATCATTGCCTTATCGAGAATCGCGCGCGCCACCGCCGGGTTTTCCTCCAGGAACTCCGCGAGCTGCTGGGTGACGATGTTGCTGACAAGCGTGCGGATCGAGGCGTTGCCGAGCTTTGCCTTGGTCTGTCCTTCAAACTGCGCGTCGGTCAGCTTGACGGAGATAATCGCGGTCAAGCCTTCGCGCACATCCTCGCCGGAAACCTTGTCGTCCTGCTTGATGATGCCCTTTTTCTGCCCGTAGGCGTTGAGGACCGAGGTAAGAGCCCGCTTGAAGCCCTCTTCGTGCATGCCGCCCTCGGGGGTATGAATGTCGTTGGCAAAGGAGACAATCGTTTCGTTGAACGAGTCGTTATACTGCAGCGCAACCTCTGCCGTCTGGTCGCCCTTCCTGCCTGCCATGTAGATGACGTCGGGGTGAATCGGCGTTTTGTGGCGGTTATACCACTGGACAAACTCACGGATGCCGCCCTCGTAGCACATGGAGGCGAAGCGCTCTTTTTCGGGCTTGTCGGCAGACTCGATGCGTTCGTCGCGGATGGTAATCTGCAGACCTGCATTCAAGAACGCCTGCTCGCGCATTCTCGTGTGCAGCGTCTCGTAGTCATACTCCGTGGTGTCAAACATCTCGGGGTCGGGCTTGAAGGTGACCTTCGTGCCGTGCTGGTCGGTCGTGCCGACAATTCTCATTTCCTTCGTGATATTGCCGCGCGAGAACTGCATCTCGTAGATCTTGCCGTCGCGGAAGACGTCGACAATGAGCCACTCGGAAAGGGCATTGACAACCGACGCGCCCACGCCGTGCAGTCCGCCGGAGACCTTATAGCCTCCGCCGCCGAATTTTCCGCCCGCATGCAGCACTGTATAGACGACCTCGAGCGCGGGCTTTCCCGTCTGCGCCTGAATGTCGACCGGGATGCCGCGTCCGTCGTCTAAAACGGTAATCGTATTTCCCTCGTTGATCGTCACCTGTACATGGTGGCAGTAGCCTGCCAGCGCCTCGTCGATCGCGTTGTCGACGATTTCATAGACCAGGTGGTGAAGACCCGACACGCTGGTCGAGCCGATGTACATGCCGGGGCGCTTGCGGACAGCCTCCAGACCTTCGAGAACCTGAATCTGGCTGGCGTCGTACTGCGTTTCCACGACTTCGTTTTTCAAAATTTCTTCACTCATGGATTTCTCCTTTTGCTTTGATCAAAAAGCGGGGTATCATTGCTGCCTGCCTCCGGCGAAGCGCCGGGCAAGGATGGATGCGTTGAATTTGGTCAAGTAGACGCGCGTCTGCCCGTATTCCTGCGTGAGGACAAACGATTTGGGAAGCTCGTCGGTCGCCTCGATGAGGCAGCCGTCTTCCTGCGCGCGCTGCAAAAATTCGCGGGTGCGCTTGGACCACGACGTATTATCAAGGTCAAAGACGCCGAGCACCTGGCTTGCGCGTACGGCAAGGTCCATGCCAATGTCTACGTACATACGAGCCCTCCTGCGCGAATTTCAATGGTTTTGCCGATTTTTGTGACACGCCCCGGCTCGCAGCAGGTAATCAAAACCTGTCCGGAGGTGATCTGGTTGAGGACGAAGTCCTGCCGCGTGGCGTCCAGCTCGGAGAGCACGTCGTCCAGCAGCAAAACCGGCTCTTCTCCGGTATCTCTTCGCAGAAGCTCGCGCTCGGAAAGCTTCAGACTGATCGCGGCGGTGCGCGTCTGCCCCTGCGAGCCGAAGGCTTTGACGGCAATGCCGTCTAAGAGCGCGTCGAAGTCGTCTTTGTGCGGACCTGTCAGACACTGCCCGGAGTCCAGTTCTGCGCGGTAGTGCCGCTCCTGGTGCTCCAGAATCTGCTCGAAGATGGTTTTCCGCTCGGCAAACGGGTCTTCCACGGTCGAGACCGTGCGGTAGACGAGCGTCATGGTTTCTTTTCCTGCGGAGAACGCGCTGTGGTAGCCGCTTGCCGCCTGCTCGAGCGCTTTCAGATACCGCGCGCGGTGCGAGATCAGAATCGCGCCGACCTGCGCGAGGCGGTAATTATATTCGGGCAGCGGCTCCAATAAATCCGGCTTTTCGCGGTAGTCCTTCAAAATGCGGCTCTTGCTGTCCAGCAGACGGTTATATTCTGTCAGCGCGGAGGCATACGAAGGTCGGAGCTGGCACAGCGCATTGTCAAGCAGCCTCCTGCGCGGCTGGCTGCCGCCTTTTAAAACCAGAAGGTCTTCCGGGCAGAACAGCACCGTCGTCAGAACGCCGGGCAAAGCTGCTGCGCTTTTCTGCTTCACACCGCCCAAGTAGAGCTGCCGCGGGCGTCTGCCGGAAAACAGGACCGCACGGATGTTCTGGTCGCGCCCCTGCGAAAAGACGTCGGCGTTCAGATCGGCAAAGCTTGCTCCGAAACGGATCAGCTCTTGCGTCTTCTGCGTGCGAAAGCTTCTGCCGGTCGATAGATAGCCGACCGCTTCGAGAAGGTTTGTTTTGCCCTGCGCGTTTTCGCCCAGAATCAGGTTGACGCCGGGGTCCAGCGTGAGGTCCAGCGTTTCATAGTTCCGGAAGTCAAACAGGCGCAGCCGCGTCAGCTTCATACGTCCTCCTGCGAAACGAGCCAGGTATTTCCCATAAAGGTTACGGTATCGCCCGGGCGGAGCTTTTTGCCGCGCTGGGTGCAGGTTTCGCCGTTTACCTGTACCTGCTCGTTCTGAATGAACGTCTTTGCCATGCCGCCGGACTCGCAGGCGTTGGCAAATTTCAGAAAGTCCTGTAATTTAATAAACTCGGTGGTAATCGGGATGGCAATCGGCGCATCCGAAAGCTTTTTTGTGACACGTACTTTCATGGCTTATTCTCCTGCTTTGAGCCGGACGGGCAGTACCATATAGCTGTAGCGGTTTCCTTCGGTGGGATTTAAGACGATGGGGCTGAGTCCGTTGATCATTTCCAGCGTGCACTCGCTGTCCGGCACGGCGCGCAGCGCATCGAGTAAATACTTGCAGTTAAAGCCGATCTCCAGATCCTTGCCGTCGCCGGCAATCGGGCAGACGTCGTACGCCTCACCGATCGTGGAGATGGTGCGGAATTCTGCGCTGTTGTCTCCAAACTTGCAGCGCACGGGGCTTTTGAGTTTTTCGGAGATGACAAGCCCGACACGCTCAATGGAGTCGGTCAGGCGGCTGACATTTCCGACGAGCTTGACGGGGTTATTCTGCGGCAGCACGCGCCGCCAATCCAGAAATTCACCCTCCAGAATACGGCAGACGAGCGTGGCATCTCCGATGGTAAAGAGAATGTGCTTCGAGCCCGGATAGAAGGTTGCGGGGTCCTCGGTGTCGCCGAGGATTTTTTCGACTTCTTTTAATGCCGCTGCGGGCGCAACGAATTTGAGCGTGCGCTCCAGGGATTCCTCCGGCAGATACCGGCGCAGCGCCAGACGGTAGCCGTCGACGGCAACGCTCGTGATGGAATCATTGTCGACCTCAAAGAGAATGCCGGTATGAATCGGGCGTGCCTGATTTTCGCTGACGGCGAAGATTGTGCCGGAGATCATTGCCTTCAGCTCGCACTGCGGCACGCGGATGCCTTTCTCCGAGTCGACATCCGGAAGCTCGGGGTAGTCGTCGGCAGAAAGGGCAGTGATGGTGAACGACGAAATGCCGCCCTTGATCGAGACCTTGAAGTTCTCGTCGACCTGAATGCTCACGGTATCGTCCGGCAGTTTGCGGACGATATCAAAAAACAGCCGGGCAGGCATGATGCACGCGCCGTTTTCCTGCACGTCGGCATCGACGCTCACGGTGATGCCTGTTTCCAGATTATAACCGGTCAGCATCACTTTGACACCTGCACGGACCAGAATACCTTCCAGCCCCGTAATGGCGCTCTTCTGCGCGACGGTGCGCGAGGCGACGGAGATGGCGGAAACCAGCTGAGTTTTTTCACAGGTAAATTTCATAAAAGGATACCTCCTGACGTCTTTCTAAAAAGAAAGAAAGGATAAATTCAGTAGTAAGTAACAGTAGGGCGTGCGACATGTGGATAAGTCCGGAAAGCCTTGCGGGCGTAAGAAAAAACTGTCCACAGGGAAACCGGGAAAAAAGAAGGTTCTGCACAGGTGCAACCGTGAAACGAGGGTTTCATGTCTGTCCACAGGGGAAAGCAGAAGTATCCACATGGAAATGTGGAAAAATTCGCGCGAAAAAGAAAAAGCTGTTTTGCGCGGTTTTCAGAGTTTATTGTTAATATTGGCGGTGATGTCGCGGATGGTATCGTTTAAGGGCGAGGCACTGTTCTGCAGCGTCTGCTCGACCTTTTTGAGCCCGTGCATGACCGTCGTGTGGTCCCTTGCAAACTCGCGCCCGATTTCGGGAAGAGACAGGTTTGTCATCGTGCGAATTAAGTACATCGCAACCTGCCGCGCCTCGGCGGTATTTTTGTTTTTGAGCGTGCTTCTCAAGACCTGCTCTTCGATGTTGTAGTACTGGCAGACCTCGCTGACAATAAGTGCGGGTGTCGGGAGATTTTCTGCCTTGCCCTTGAACATGTCCTTGATGGCGCGCGAAACGTTCGGCACGTCGAGCACCATGCCGTCGAGCTCCTTGAATGCCTTAATTTTTTTGACTGTGCCTTCAATCTGGCGGACGTTGTTGGTAATGTTCTCGGCAATGTAATTGCAGACGTCGTCCGGAATGTCGAAGCCAAGGTGGACGGCTTTGTTCTTGATGATTGCCATGCGCGTCTCATAGTCGGGCGGCTGAATATCGGCAAGCAAGCCCCACTCGAAGCGTGTGCGCAGCCGGTCTTCCAGACGGACCATCTCATGGGGCGGACGGTCGGAGGTCAGGACGATCTGCTTGTGGCTCTCGTAGAGATTGTTGAAGGTATGGAAGAACTCCTCCTGCGTGGAGTCTTTGCCGGCAATGAACTGAATATCGTCGACCAGGAACAGGTCCGCGCCGCGGTATTTGAGGCGGAACTCGTTGTTCTTGCCTTCGCGCAGAGCGTTGATCAGCTCGTTGGTGAACTGGTCGCCCTTGATATAGACGATGTTGTAGTCCGGATGCGCTTTGTGAATCTCGTTGGCAATGGCATAGAGCAGGTGCGTCTTGCCGACGCCGGACGGGCCGTAGATGAAAAGCGGGTTATAGGAATCTGCCGGCTTTTCCGCGACGGCGACGGCTGCGGCGTTTGCAAAGCGGTTGCTGTTGCCGACGATGAAGTTATCGAAGGTGAACTGCGGATTGAACTCAATGAAACGCGGCTTCTTTTTGCGCGAGCGGTAGGCGTCGATCTGCGTTTCATCCAGAACGATCAGCTCAAGCTCCATGTCGAACAGATCCTTGAGCGCTTCTTGAATATAGACCGCGCAGCGCGAGACGATCATGTCCTTGCGGAAGGTCGACGGCGAGAAGAGGACGAGCTTCTGATCGGTCAGCTCCAGCACCTCGGTGTCGTCAAACCAGGTCGAGACGACGGCGGGCGTGAGCTGCTGCTCCATGTGACCGAGAACCTTCGCCCAGATATACGTTGAGGAGTACAAGAAAAAGCTCCTTTCCTATGAAAATCCTGATAATTGGACATAGTATTACACCATAATTTTAACACGGAGAAGCGCCATTTGCAAGCGCGTATACAATATTATATAGGAACTGCACAAAAATGAAAAAGTGATGCACGGTTTCGTGCATCACTTTAGGATAAAACAAAAAACGTCAGCTTTTGAATCAGTATTCAGTATTCGCGGACGACGGCTTTGACAAGACCCAGAATTGAGCAATCGGTGCCGTCGATGGGCTCATACGCAGGGTTCTCCGGCAAAAGCCAGACCTTGCCCTTTTCGCGGTGAAAGCGCTTGACGGTGGCAGAGTCGTCCAGCAGCGCCACGACGATCTGCCCGTTTTCTGCAGTCTTCTGCGGGCGGACGACGACCTTGTCGCCGGAGAGAATGCCGGCATTTATCATCGAGTCGCCGCGCACGCGCAGGGCAAAGCAGCTCTCGTCTCCGTCCCAGGGAAGATACCCTTCGATGTTTTCAACCGCCAGAATCGGCACGCCCGCAGTGACCACGCCGACGACCGGAATTTTTCCGATCGGAAGCCGGTCCGGCAGGCTGATGGTCCGGTTCTTTTTGCCGTCCATGTTGATGGAGCCCTCCTGCCGCAGAGCGTTGAGGTGATAATGGACCGTCGCCGTGGACGCAAGACCCACGCCCTCGCAGATTTCGCGCACGGAAGGAGAATATCCGTTCTCGCGCGTGAACTGGGTGATGTATTCCAAAATGCGCTCGCGCTTGTCTGTCGTTCGTGCCATCTGCCGCAGCCTCCTGCATGTTATTTTCTTGAGTATAGCACAGGTGCATCCAAAAATCAAACGTTTGTTTTGAATTTATAAGCCCTCAAAGGAAAAATCCGGAATGTATTCTTCCGTCGCGGCGGAAAAATCCTGTGTGAAGCCATTTTCGATTCCGAGCAGCTCCAGATAGGAAAGCGCTGCGTCATATTCGTCTTCGGTAATGCGCCGGTCGTAGGGCGGCATGGTTTTCGCCTTTCCCATTGGCACGTACTGGCTCATGAGGCTGAATAAAACGTCTCCCTTCGGGAATGCTTCGGAGAACCAGTCGAGAACGCCCAGCGTATTATCAAGCTCACCGGGCAGCATCAGGTGCCGGACGATCATACCGCGCTGCATGATCTCGTCTTCAATCACCGCGCTGCCTACCTGGCGGTACATTTCTGCGATTGCTGCCTTTGCGATCTCGACATAGTCGGGCGCGGCGCTTAAGATTCCGGCAAGCTTCGGGTCAGAATATTTCATGTCCGGAAGATAGATATCGACGAGTCCTTCGAGCTCGCGCAGCGTCTCGACGCGCTCATAGCCGCCGCAATTGTAGACCACGGGCACGGGGAGCTTCGGAGTCAGCGCCGGGAGAATGGACGGAAGAAAGTGCGTCGGCGTGACGAGATTGATGTTCTGGACGCCGTCGTCGATGAGTTTTAAAAAGATTTCCCGCAGATGAGCGGTTGAGATTTCTTTTCCGCGGTTTTCCTGCGAAATGACGCCGTTCTGGCAGAACAGGCATTTGAGCGTACAGCCGGAAAAGAAAACCGCGCCGGAGCCGAAGCTGCCGGAAATGACCGGCT
>ERZ779869.1897-NODE-1897-length-18336-cov-11.918878_pt1 | contig 18336 bp, 19 predicted proteins | sample MGYA00511557_ERZ779869 | MGnify/ENA primary metagenome ERZ779869 (study PRJEB29588, sample SAMEA2154620) | human gut metagenome | biome: human gut; feature: human-associated habitat; material: faeces | place: Denmark | collected 2008/2010 ...
CCGTAAGGCAGCAGAGCCGCCAACGGCTGCGCAACAGCGGATAATAGAAGCAGAGGCAAGTCGTATAGCAGAACCAATGGCGGTGAGCGTCAGCAATACCGCCACGCAGGCAGTTGCATTCCGGAGGCAAAAAGCCCCTTCGAGCCCGAGACTGCCAATCAAATTCCTTTCTCTTGGGGGTCAAAGGGGGATATTCTCTTTCCGAGGAAAGAGAATATCCCCCTTAACCACTCCCCTTGCGCGGCCGCAGGGAATTTCTAAAGGCTTCCTGAGCCTTTAATTCTTTGCAAAATGAATGGTAATAGGACAAATCTCTGCTTTTGTCCCCACGCGCATGTTGGGTCCGAACAGGCCGACGCCGGAGGTGACGATGTTGTGCATCTTTCCCTTTTGGAGATACCCGCAGGCATTTTCCCACATCAGCTTGATGGTGAGATTTCCCGGGAACATCTGTCCATCGTGCGTGTGGCCGCAGAGGTCTATGTCGACGCCCGCGTCCGCGAGCTCCTGTAGCTCCTTGGGCTGGTGGTCGAGGACGATGATGGGCTTATCCTTGTCCAGACCTGCCGTGATCTCATCGGGCGTCTTGCGCGTCTCGATGCCGCGGCCCGGGCGGTGCGCGTCAGGGCGGCCATAAAGGTAGAACTTTCCGTCGATGAGCATGCCCTCGTCACGCAGGAGCGTGATGTTCGCGTCCTTCAAAAATTCGTCCATGCGCGGGTCGCTCTCCTTCTTCTCGCTCTGGCGGAAGGTGAAGCCTGCGAGCACCGGCTCTTCGATGTCGTGGTTGCCGTAGCAGGCGTAAACGCCGTATTTCGACCGGATGCTGCGCAGCGTGGCGGCGATGGTCTCAGGGTCTTCCACCGCCTCCCACTCGTTATCGAAGATGTCTCCCGCGATGACGACGAGGTCGGCGTCCTGTTCGTTGATCCTGTCTACCATCTGCTGCATCTGCTTTTCGCCGATGTTGTAGCCAAGGTGCAGGTCGGCCACGAGCACAACCTTCATCTCGTCCATGCCCTCAACAGTCTTATCGACCGTCACGTCATACGGCGTCACGTGGATGATGCGCGCGTTGACGACGCCCCAGATGGATGCGATCAAAATGACCAGCGCGCACACACAGCCCGCGATGCGGTGCATCTGTGTCGTGACGAAAATGTGCTTGAACGGCAGCACGTACCCCAGCAGCAGCCGCAGCAGGTCCGCCGCGATGACCGCGAGCAGCACATACAGCAGTACGCCGAGCCAGTAGTTGCCGATGAGCTTCATCACGCGCCGCGCCCGCCCCTCCGGCAGGAAAAACGCGATGACGATGGAGCAGGCCAGAAACGCCTGCACAGCCACGGGCAGCGCCCAGTGGCGCGCTGTGCGGAAAAACGGGAACCAGGCTTTCACCCAGCCCATCACGCGGCGCAGTAAATAGTAATTCGCCAGCAGGTACACCGGCGCAAGCAGAATCGCGATCATGTCAACGCGGGAGCATCGCTCCCCTCGCTTCCTTTCGAATCAAAAATCTTCGGTCATCATAGCACGTTTTTCTATCCATTGCAACGCATCCCCGCGGTTGACATTCCGCATGCGGCATGATACCTTTAGAGTTGAAAAATAACATGGATCAAGGAGGACGATCCGATGAAAATGCTCGAAACCATCCACATTCTCCCCGTGCGCGCGGAGAGCGCTGCGCCCGCGCCGCTGCGCGGCAAAAAGCTCGACCAGCGCGCCGTGCTGCAAGTCGTCCGCAAGGTCGACTGGAAAAAGGCCGGCCTCATCGCCGGCGGCGTGACTGTCGTGTGCGCCGCAGCCGGCACAGCGAGCCGGTACAAATTCTATCAGGGCATCGTCGCGCGCGAGCTCAAAAAGCAGCTCGCCCCGCTGAACGACAAGCTTGACGCCCTGCAGGCTGAAAACCGCATGCTGCGCGCGGAGCTTGAAAAGAAGAACGCCCCCTCCGAGGAACAGAACTGAACCAAAATTGCCCGAACAAATTCCAGTTCGGGTGATTTTTTGCTCTCCGCTGGCGCTTTCCCCCTCCGCATGGTAAAATGGGTGAAAACAGGACTGTTTTCCGCAAAAAGTCTTCATTGCTACCCACGGTTGCGCGATTGTCTACTGCAATACATGGCATTTTGCGCACACTAAGGCTATGCTTTTTGCGAAAGGAGGAACCATGGCACTACCTGAAAAACTCTACACACTGCGCAAAAAGAGCGGTCTTTCGCAGGAGCAGCTCGCGGAGGCGCTGAACGTCTCGCGTCAGGCCATCTCTAAATGGGAGGGCGGCAGCGCGATGCCTGAGAGCGACAAGCTCCTCGCGCTGAGCAATTACTTCGGTGTCTCGCTCGACTACCTTCTAAAAGACGGTGCGCCGGATGCCGCGCCCGCCGAAGCGCAGGAGGAGCACCGGACGATGCGGCTTTTGAGCCTCATTCTCTGCTTCGGCGGCGCGGCCGCGCTGATCGTCTATGGCGTTTTGTCGATCCTTGTCCCGTCCGTTCCCGCGCAGATCAGCGGATCGTCGATGATCCGCATCGACGGCAGTAGCATTTTTCTGCTGCTCTGCGTCGCGGCCATCGCCGCGGGCGCGGCGCTGCTGCTCAAAAGCACCAAACACAAATAAGGAGGTCTCTCCATGAAAGCTCTGTCCTGTACCTTCGCCGCGTTGGCGATCCTGCTCTCCAATGTGATGTGCGCCGCCGTCGCATTCAGCTACTGCGACATGCTCTGGGGCATCCGCTATGCTTCTTACAGCGCACCGGCGAGCACCGCGTTTCTGCTCGTCATCCCCTACGCCGCCGCCATCGCGGTCTGCACCGCGCTCGCGGTCATCTTTTGGCGAAAAAGCGCAAAATGCTGAAAAAGAACCACCGTATGGCGAGCCATACGGTGGTTTCTCCTTTACTTTCTCACAAACAGGATGCCGAGCGTGTTCGGGCCGCAGTGGCACGAGACGGTGCAGCCCGCCTGCGTCTCTTCGACGGTCTCAAACGATCCGTACTGTGCCGCTTCCTCCTTCGCCGCGGCCACGACGTTCGCGTCCGCCGCCGCGTGGGTGATGAACGCGAGCTCCGGCGCGATGTCCTCGCGCCCGTCAAGGCGCTCTTTTACATACTGGCGGATGCACTTTTCAAACGAGCCGCGGTACTTCTTGCACACGGCCATCTTGCCGTTTCGCACCTCGATGCAGGGCTTCAGGTGCAGAAGATTCGCGCCCAGCGCGGCCACAGCCGAGCAGCGGCCGCCCTTTCGCATGTAGTCGAGGCACTCGATCAAAAAGCTCGCCTCGACCTTCGGCGCGAGCGCGCGCACGCGCTCGGCGATCTCCGCGCCGGAAAGGCCCTGCTCGGCGAGCTTCGCCGCCGCGACGACCAGAAGGCCCTGGCCGGTGCTCAGATTCTCCGAATCGACCACAAAGACGTTCGCATACTCCTGCGCCGCGGCGCAGGCATTCTGATAGCAGCAGGAGAAATTCGCGCCGATGGTGATCTGCACCACCGCGTCATACTCGTTCGCGTAGCGCGCGAACATCTCGCCGTACTCGTACTGGCTGACCGCCGACGTGCTGCAAAGGTCTCCGCCGCCGTCCACGTGGGCAAAAATGTCGGCGGGCGTGATGTCCACACCATCGTGGAAGTCCTTGCCGTCCTTGATGACGCACAGCGGCGTGACGGCAATATCATAGCGCTCGAGCAGCGCGGGCGACAGGTCGCACGTGCTGTCGGAAATAATCTTCACTCGCATCGTTCGTTTCTTCCTTCCTGAAAGATAAAAACCTCATCTGCGGGCATCCCCGCCGGAACTTACAACATCAGATTCTATATTTTTACCGCAAGCAGATGAACTCTTTCTCAACGCAACATCAACTTCTGTTGATATTTCTCCCACCCGTTCCGCAAAAAAAGGGCCCCCGAAGGTTTTCTTCGGGGGCTCTCCTGTTTGCTTTTATCGCTTACTTGCTCAGGCAGCGATAGAGGAAAGTGACGATCTGACCGCGCGTGCAGTCGCCCGCGGGGTCGAAAGTCGTCGCGCTCGCACCGGTGGTCACGCCGTTTTCCACGGCCCACAGGACGGCGTTTGCGTAGTAGGCGTCCGCCTTGACATCGGTGAACGGATTCTCTGCCTTGCTCTCAGGGCTGTTCTGCATGCGGTACAGGAACGTCACGATCTGGCTGCGCGAGCAGGTCGCGTCGGGCGCGAACAGCGTGTCGCTCATGCCGGAGGTGATCTTGTTCTCGACGGCCCACAAAACGGCCTTATCGTAGTAGCTGTCCGCCTTCACGTCGGTGAAGGTCATCTCGCTTGCGGTCGGCTCGGGGCTGCCGGCGGCGCGCCACAGGAACGTGACGGCCTGCGCGCGGGTGCAGGAGTCGTTGGGGGCGAAGGTCGTCTCGGTCTTACCGGAGGTGACCTTCTTATCCACGGCCCAGTTCACAGCATCCACATAGTAGGCGCCTTCCTTGACATCGGTGAACACGCTCGGCTGGAGGGCTTCGTCCTTCGTGATGTACTCGACGAGCTCAACGCCCAGCTTGTGGGCCCTTTCAGCCATGGTCTTGCCGTTCTCGGTGGCAAGGGCGCGGGCATCATCCGCCTTGGCGAGCTGGTCGGTCGTGACGAAGTCCTTGTAGAGCTCCTGCTGGAGGGCGGCGAGTTGATCGGCGACGTAGGCCTTGGCCTCGGCCTTCAGGGGCTTACCGGTGATCTTGTCGGCGTTGGCGATGTAACCGCCGAGACCCTCAAACGTGAAGTAATAGGAATCCTTCCAGTTGCTCGGATACGCCTTGAAGCCGGAAACGCGCTGCCAGTTGCCCTCGGCATCCTGCGCCCAGCTCGTGCCGTAGGTGCAGAAGGTGTCGGGCTTTTCAGTCGTAAACTTCGCGGACGCGGTGCTGACCTGATAACCCTTGTACATGCCGTCGATCAGCATGGGATAGTACGGGACAAACACGTTGTAGGACATGTTGCCGACGCCGACCCAGCCCACGGTCGCAGTCTCGACCGGACGATCCTTGAAGAGCTGGAAGATCTCGATCTCCTGGTTGCTGGCCTTGCCGATGGAGGAAAGCTTGTAGTAGCCGAACACATCGTCCTTGTCGAGCTTGCGGTCGGCCTTGATGTTGGTGTAGAGCGCGACGAGCTTGTCGCTCGCGTCAAGGTTGGAGATGGTGAATTTCGTGTTGTCGGCCACGAGCGCGTCGCTGTCGTACTTGTAAGTAGCGTTCAGGTAGTTCAGGCCGTCGATCATGCGCTGGTCCATCTTCTCGCTGATGCGGGCGTAGGACGCGCGGAAGTCGATGATGTTCTTCGCCTCGTCGCCGACGAACGTTCCGGCCTTCTTCGCCACCGCGATCAGGTCCTTGGAGGCGATGACGTTCTCATCGTCCAGATCGACACGGCCGATGACGGCCATGTTGGGTTCAAGGAAGATCATGTTGTTGTTGAGCTTGATGGCGACATACTGCGTGCCGCTGCAATTTTCAACGTACCAGACCTCGTCCTTGTCGCAGACGAACACGCCGGAGGCGGCCACGCAGCCGTAATTCTCGTAGATGTCGAGCAGCAGCTTCACACCCTCGCGCGCAGAAGAGGCCTCGGCCAGGATGATGGTCGGGATATCGGTCTCTTCAATGCCGATGCGCTCGCTCTTGTTCGCTTCCGCCCATTCGGCGTCGCGGTACGGGTCGGCTTCCGTCACCTTTTCGTTGCCGTAGAGCGTTTCGGTCGCGGAGACGGACACGCCCTTTTCGTTCGTGCCGAACTCGGTGTAGGAGTAGCTCCTCCTGCGTGAAATTTTCCGCCACATGCTCGGTTAAAAAGCGCTTGATGGCCTCGACCTTTTCGACCTGCGTTTTGTAGAAGTACGGACGCTCGCTTTCCACCTGCGGAATAGTCATCGCGTCGAGGCAGAGCAGCAGCTCTAAAATCTTGACCTTGAAGTACGGGATGCGGATCTTTTCCGGCACGCGGTACATCTCGCCGAAGATGTGCTCCATCCGCTCCGCCCCGCGGACGACACGCGGCGTGCTGCCGAGCTGCCAGCGCTCGACAATCTTCTCCGGCGTCGCGGGAAAGTCCCTGACCTCGCACGGCAGCGACTCTTTCACAATGTTTCGGTCGAACGCGACCGTCAGCCCATGGGAGTGGCAGGACGGAAAGTGGAACGTGCCCGTGTGCTGCTCGCGCAAATCGAGCTTCATATCCCCCGCCGCCGTGTAGGCGACCAAGTTGTCGCTCGCGGCGTAATCCATGCGCCCCTCGCGGCAGTGGTCGATGGCGAGCATCCGCCGGTCGGCCACAAAATCGCACTCGTAGCGCTCCATGTGAAAGTCGTTGAACGCGAGCATCACGCCCGAAAAGATCTCATAGGTGGTCATCGTGCCGTCGCCGGTCTCGTTTCGAAACTGCCAGACCGCGCAGCCGTCGCTCTGCGCCAGCAAAATGGCGCCCTGATGTTCAAATAGTTTCTCTGCGGTCATCTCTTTCGCTCCTGTCTTTTCAGGTTAGTCATCTCTAACCATTTGGCAGTATACCACTGCTTTCGCCGCTTGTCTTTCCCCATCGGGCGAAATTGTTCCGTTTGGACACCAATTTTGCCGCCGTGGCTCAAAAAAGAGGGCGGGTAACTCCCGTCCTCTTTTTTATTCCTTTACCGGTTCACGAGCAGCTTTTTCATGCCGCGCTCGAGACCGTCGACGGTCAGCGGGTACATGTCCACCGCCCTTGCGATATAGCCGTAGCTCTCGCCCCAGTAGCCGCCCCAGCGCGGGGGCTCCTCGGGATTGAGCCAGATCAGGTGGTCGTAGTGCTCGCAGAAGCGCTTGATCTGATCGAGGCCCGACCATTTCGCCTCGCCGGTGCGGTAGTCGTAGCGCTTTTCCATCAGCTCGTACATGTCCATCAGCGCATCGCCGACTAAAATGACCTTGTACTCGCTGCCGAAATTCTGCAGGATCCAGTCCGTCGGCACCGCGTGCTCGCGGTACATCCGCGGGTCGGTATAGACGCTTGAATAAATGCAGTTGTGGAAGTAGTAGACGTGCAGCTCTTTAAAATGGTTCGACTGCCGCGCCGCCTGGAAGAGCATGGAGCAGAGGTTGGAATAATACTCCATCGAGCCGCCGGAGTCCATCAGCATCAGCACCTTGACGGTATTTTTGCGCGGACGCTTGTAGCAGACCGACAGCGTTCCCGCGTTGTCGCAGGTCTCGCGCACGGTCCCATCCACGTCGAACTCCGTTTTGGCCTCCTGCGTCTGCTCGGAATACTGGCGCAGCAGGCGGAACGCCATCTGAAACTGTCGGATATCGAGCACATTGTCCTTGCGGAAGTCGCGGAACCTGCGCTCCCCCGCCACCTGAAACGCGCGGCGGTACATGCTCTTCCCGCCCACACGGATGCCCTGCGGGCTGTGGCCGCTATTGCCGAAGTTTGAGTAGCCGTTCGTACCGATCCAGTACGAGCCGCCGTTGTGCTCCTCGGTCTGCTCCTTGAGGCGCTCTTCGAACATTTTGAGAATTTCCTCAATGCTCTTTTCCTCATAGCCCTGCGTGCGCAGGAACTTGCGGAACTCCTCCATTGCGGCGGCAGGGTTGTTGAGCCAGTCCATCAGCTCCTTGGGAAGCTCGTCCTGATATGGCACGCCGTCGAAGTATTCAAGGAAGATCTGGTCGAACTTGTCGTAATCAGCCTCGGACTTGACGAGCACCGCGCGACAGAGCTCGTAAAAGCCCGTGAGCGAATCGTGCTGCAGGTCCAGCATCAGCCCCTCAATGAGCGTCATCCACTCATTCAGGCTGACGCGAAAGCCGTGCGCGCGCAGAAGGTAGAAAAATCCAGTAAACATGGCGTTCTTATCTTCTCAGTCGGCGCTGCACGGTGGAGATATCCTTGTCCTTTTTGAGGAGCACCCCGATGAACGGGATCTCCTTCGTGATGCGGGACGTGTCCACGCCGGTAAGCTCGAGCGCGCGGATCCAGTCGACAAGCTCGGATGTCGAGGGTTTTTTCTCCACCGAGTCGATCGAGCGGATATAGTAGAACGCCTGCATCGCCTGCATCAAAAGCGTCTCGTCGACATGATCGAAGTGGACACGGATGATCTTTTCCATCTGCTGCTGGTCGGGGAATTCAATATAGTGGAAGATGCAGCGGCGCAGGAACGCGTCCGGCAGCTCCTTTTCCGCGTTCGAGGTGATGATGACGATGGGACGGTGCTTGGCCTTGATGGTCTCCTTCGTCTCGGGAATGTAGAATTCCATCTTGTCGAGCTCCCAAAGAAGGTCGTTCGGGAACTCGAGGTCTGCTTTGTCGACCTCGTCGATCAGCAGCACGACCTGCTCGTCGGCGGAAAACGCCTCGCCGAGCTTGCCGAGCTTGATATACTTTGCGATATCGTCCACGCCGGATGTGCCGAACTGGCTGTCGTATAAACGCTGCACCACATCGTAGACGTACAGGCCGTCCTGTGCCTTCGTCGTGGACTTGACGCTCCAGATGATGAGCTTTTTGCCCAGCGCCTCGGCCACAGCCTCGGCGAGCATTGTCTTTCCCGTGCCCGGCTCGCCCTTGATGAGAAGCGGTTTTTTGAGCGCCATCGCGATGTTCACCGCATTCATCAGCTCCGGGCTCGCAACGTAGTTTTTGCTGCCTTTGAAAGTATTTTCCATAGTGTGCTCCTTACAAAAAATCAAAATCAATGATATTTTACCCTTGCCACACGCCCCTTGTCAAATTCATTGTTTTGACCTGTCCCCAAATTTTTTCTAAAAATTTGAAATTTCCTCTTGCATTTCCCTGAAAGCTGTGGTAGTATAACACCGTTGTCCGATATGAGACACGCGCCGTTAGCTCAGCTGGATAGAGCGTCTGGCTACGGACCAGAAGGCCGGGGGTTCGAATCCCTCACGGCGTACCAAAGTAAAGTCTTGAAACTGCAATGGTTTCAAGGCTTTCTTTGTTTTTCGGGGTAAAAATCACGCCTCTGAAAATCCGAAAAAGCGCACAAAAAAGCGCACAGCCGTCTGAAAACCTGAGATATCCCTAAGAGAAAGGGTGTATCTTCATGGCTCATATCAGGGCAAACACAAAGAATGGTAAAATCGTTTCCTATCGCTTCACAGTTTGTTTAGGCCGAGACTGCAACGGAAAGCAAATCCGAAAATACACTACATGGCCCATCCCACCCGATACAAGCACAGCCAAGGCAAAGAAAGCTGCTGAACGTGCTGCTGATATTTGGGAACAGGAGCTTATGAACGAGTATCACAAAAAGCTCGAAGCAGAATCAGCAGGCAAGGCATATCAGATACCGGCAGAAAAACGCCACGATGATTTTGTTTCCTTCGTCAATGATGTCTGGTTTCCTCTTCAAGTCCGTGATGGTAAGCATAAGCCCAAAACCATCGCTTTCTATGAGAGTATGACAAAGCTGCTCCTCCCCTGCTTTAGTGGCTCCACCTTACAAGGAATCGGCTCCCTCGATATTCAGCGCTGCCTTACCTACCTTCGCACCGAGCACAAGAATCAGCACGGAAAGCCGTTAACTCCAAAAACACTTCACCACCTGTATAACACACTGAACCTGATTTTCGGTTTCGCTGAAAAGCAAGAGCTGCTTGTCAAAAATCCTATGAAGCTGGTTGACAGTCCCAAGAAAGAAAAAAAGCCTGTCAATGCCTTGACCGAGGAGCAAGCCAAAAAATTCTTCTCTCTGCTCCCCGATACTCCCCTTGATTTTCACTGCATCCTGCAACTGCTGATAACGACCGGAATCCGTCGTGGTGAGTGTATGGGTCTAAAATGGAGCGACATCGACGAGAAGAATTGTACCATCAGAATCGAGCGCAACATCGTCTACACACCGGAATGCGGTGTAATCGTCAGCTCGCCAAAAACAGCGACCAGCATCCGCACTATCCCCATCATGCCAAGCACATTGTCCTTGCTCAAGCAGCTACGAAAGGCGACACAATCCCAGCATCCTAACACTATCCTACGGAATGCCTTTCTTTTTCCCAAGGAGGACAATATCTTCCAACCTCGTGACCCGAACTCAGTAACAAGGCGGGTAAAACGCTTTATGAAAAGGAATGGTCTGCCTGATTTATCCCCACACGATTTGAGGCATTCCTGTGCGACGCTGCTTCTTTCCCAAGGCGCTGATATCAAAAGCGTGCAGGAGATTTTAGGACACGCAGATGCAAGTACAACGCTGAATTTCTATGTCAAGTCTGACCTGCAACAAATGCAAGCTGCAACCGACAAATTCGCTGCCGCTTTCAACCTATAACAGAATAAATCACTATAAGGGAGGGCTTAATGCTCTCCCTTTTTTCATGATTTTTTTGAGGCGACCTACTCCCTTATGTTCCTGTGCTCAGCGCTAAGATTTTTACCCCGGAAAATGTAAATTCACCTATCCAAGAACTGTGCTGCTCTTATGAGTGGTGCAGTTCTTTTTATATATCCAACTCTACCCAAGAAAGGAGGTGTCCCCATGGTGTTCTTTACTCTCTTCCTGCTCTTCGTGTTCCCGTTCCTGCAAGCTGGCCCGCTCGATAATTGGGCCTCGTTCCTCGCGTGGGCAATTTTTATTGTCATTCCGCTCATTGTCACTGTTCTGCTCTGCATCTCATCTACGCACGAAAACGACAACGACAGCAAGAAAAATTGAACCTGCATTTTCAAGCGAAAGGAGGTGTCTCAGATGACCGGAGAAGGCATTGCGCTCTGCATGGAGGTCTTGTTCGTCCTCTTCATTCTCATTGGCTGCATCTAATCACAGCACCAACCACAGACCTATCCACCAACCTACATCAAGAAAGGAAGTAAACACTATGTCAAGAAATGAACTCATCGCCAAAATCGAAGCCCTCAACGAATGGGAAGTCATGATGGAAGAGGCCAAGACTGAGGCAGACGCTATTCGTAGCAGCATCAAGGCAAAAATGGAGGAACGAGGTGTAGAAGAATTGCAGGCTGGCAGCTACATCATACGCTGGACCTCTGTACTTTCGAACCGCTTTGACTCTGCCGCCTTTAAGCGTGTGCACGATGACCTCTACAAAGCCTTTACGAAACAGGTTGCATCCCGCCGCTTCTCCATCAGCGCATGAAAAAAGCCCCTTGTCTGAACGCCGTCCAAAGCAACAGACAAAGAGCTTCATACCACACACCAAAGGAGCGGGTACAGTGATTATACTGTATTCGCTCCTGACTTTCAAGGAGGTTTTTCTATGAAACAACTAACGTCATACAATCGCGTCGCAGGATATCTCAACAAGCTGTTTGACCTGCTCAATCAGAGATTTTTTGAAAGTGCACTGTCAAGACCCACCATCACTATTCAGTCCACCCCACGAGCATATGGGCACTTCTCTATGAGAGATGATACTTGGGTATCCGTCACTGGCAGCAGCAATGAAATCAACATCGGAGCCGGTACGCTCGCAAGGCCAATCGAAAACATCTGCGCAACGCTGCTGCATGAGATGGTGCATTACTACTGCCATGTCAACGGCATCAAGGACACAAGCCGAGGCAATACCTATCACAACAAGCGCTTCAAGGAGATTGCCGAGAGCCATGGTCTGACAGTCGGTCATCACGAAAAATATGGCTGGACAATCACCGAGCCAAATGACGAGCTATTGACCTTCGTACTCGAAAACGATTTGAGCGACATCCTCATTACCCGCAACGAGTATTACGGCGTTTCTGTAATGGGAACAGGTACGCACAGCAGCACACCGCTGCTCCCGCCGAAGCCAAGCAGCAGTAGAAAGTATATCTGCCCCTGCTGCGGGAACAGTGTTCGAGCCACTAAGAGCGTTCACATTGCTTGCTTGGATTGTAAGGAGCCGATGATTCTTGCATCTTGAGATTCAATAAGAAATTATTATAGATTTCCTTTCTCTGAGCGACGCAAGGCAGGGGGGCTATCCTTATACCCCGAAGCCGCTGCAAACGATTCTGAGAGGAAAATTAATTGTTATTTATCTATACGCCGAACAGATACGGTATCACACCCCATTTTCCCTATCGTTCGTAAAATGCAAAGAAAACGAACCGTAAAATTCAGTGCTCACAGGCATTTTCTGAGTTTCACCCTATCTGTTCGTATTCCGCAGCAGCAAAGTTCGTATTCAAGCACCATTTTCACCTATCAGGAGGCATCCCATGAACAAGAAAACCATCGCTCTAACCGCTGAGCAGTACAAGACCATCATTGCCACCATGAAGCAGGGCTTTTCCGGATGCAGGCCAAATGAACGCATCGCAACCGCCTTGATACTCGAAGCCAACCTTGGACTGCGCATCTCTGATATCGTCAAACTGCGCCTTGCTGATATCGTACATGATGGAGACAGATATCGCCTGTCCATCGTGGAGCAGAAGACGAAAAAGGCCCGAACCTTTACCGTGCCCCTTGCCCTTTATCAGTTTATCCGCTGCTATTGCCTCGACCACAATATCGCTCCCGAGGCAAGAATATTTCCCATCACCGAGCGAGCTGTGCAGAAGAGGCTACAAAGCGTATGCTCCTACTTGGGGTACAGCGAAGATATCAGCACGCACAGCTTCCGAAAGTTCTACGCAACAGAGATTTACAACGACAACGGCTACAATATCGTCCTCGTCCAGCAGCTCTTGCAGCACAGTTCCGCCGCAGTCACACAAAGGTATATCGGCATCCAGCAGCAGGAGCTTGAAAAGGCTATCGAGGGTCATTTGATGTTGGAGGTGTAAGGAAAAGAGAAGCCCCCATGCAGCATGATCGCTTCGCGATCTGCTGCACAGGGGGCTGTGTAATGTGATTATCTATGTCGAAGGTATTGCGCCGTTTCGAGATACTTCATTGTCTCAAGGCTATCTTTCATCGCTTTATTCTGGTATGCACTAAACGCAATATCATCGCCTATATCCGAAAGCAGCGAACTCGTGTTGCCGTTTGCTTCAACAATCTCATTATATAGCGTGAACTGATTTTCTTTGATACGCTCCAAATTATCCATAATTGATGATAGTTGACCTATGATAATATTTTGACGCAATTCCATTTCATACAGATTATACGCACCATCAGGCCCTTCAAGTTGGCTGCATCGGCCACTCTCAAGGTACTCATAAATCATAGTCACTGCAACCATATTACGGTATTTGGGACAAATGATATTTTCCGCATATAATTTCCCTAACGCTCCAGACAGCGCCTCTCTCACATTTTGAATCAAAGGGGGTACGTCATTACAGTATTTTTCGTACCGCTCTCGTCTTTCGGCGTATAATCTAAGGCTTTTTTTATAGGTCTCCCATTTCTGCAGATTATAAGCCGATATATCTCCGAGAGCTTTATAATGGTTCATGCTTCGTTCGTAGTCTTTTAACTTATTTCTATTGCGCCTTTCTCTCGCTGAATATCCATCGAATATAACAAGCCATATCAAACATCCAATGGCAGTTAAAACTACGCCTCCAAACATATGGTCGTTAGCCATTATTAGCACTCCAAGCGAGACAAGAACTGTACCCAAACCTACTGCTATAATAGCTGATAAACCAGCTTTAGACTCTTCCAACACTGGCTTTTGAGGCTCCAGCGCATCTATATATTCAGGTTCCTCTGGCTCTACGGGTTTACATTTTTGTCTTTTTTCTTCAAACTTTTTTTCCAGAAGCTCATTCTGGTAAATATCCGCTTCCAAGTCCTTAGCTCGGCGTACATACTCAAGCAATTCTTGAAAAGCGATTTGTCAAGGGTATTTTCACCATAAAACACGCATGACATATAATTTTTTCAAATTAGGCATATACTAATTCTTTCCTACATCCTGTCCTACATCCTGATAGAGCATACTGAAAGAAGTTCGGCATCCTCGCCCACAAGTGCTTCGGATGCCGCTTCATATCTTTGGAACAGCATATGAACTGCGCTGTTCCATAAACTTTATTCATTGATATTTGTCTGTACATCTTGATATAGGCTGTTGGCAGACAATTCTCCTCCAATGGCAAACGCTTTCCCGGCTTCTGTGTCACCTTGCAAATGGTACACAAACCATGCCGTCATATAACCGTCAAACTGCTTGTATGAGTCGCCATGGTCTACATTTTTCTTTCTTGCAATCACTTTATCTACTGTTTCAGGGAGCAGGCTGTAATTCTCCTGCAAAGACCACAGCGGGCAAATCCCCTGTGCTACGCCGTTTTTATCGTCGGTAACTTGCTCCTTGCTTGTAGCATTCCCCGCATCCCAACTGCCAGTCCCTGCTGTTAAGAAGGTTGGAATATTTACTCTTGAAATATCATATTCCCATCCATCGGCCATAACCATTGTGTGGTAAGATGATGTTGCACTTGCCGCATATAAGGCCTTAACCATAGATCCGTGTTCCTGATTGGTGACCATGTTGAACACCGCCGGTCCACCTTGAGAGTGTCCCGCAATCCCAATATTGTCTAAGTCGATTTTGTGATAAAAAATGCTGTCCTTCTTTTCGTTCTCTGCAATCAGGAATTTTATCGTTTCCTCCAGGGAAGCGCCAGTCCTCGTGTTTTCATCATCGTTCCCAACAGAAATAAAGCCCCACGAAGATAGGTGCGTTAGGAACGGTTTATAGGTAGACAAGGTACTTCCTGTCCCATTTGCAAATATGACAACGGGGTATTGGGTATTGCTGCTTTCAAGCTCAGAGGGATACCAAACTGCATATTTCCCAATGACATCATCATTTGCGTCATATTCCTGACAGGATACTTCTTTATCCCCGAATGCCGTATATTTTTGCTCGATTTCTCCAACTGCTTCTGTGTATTTATAGTAATTGGATTCTTTGTGCAGAGCGAATAAAATCAATGCAACGACCCCAACAACGACCACCGCAATTAATATAAGAACAATTTTGAATACTGTCATCATAACTTTTTTCACGGACTTGTTTTCCTCCAAACTCGTATTTTCTTTCAAACCATACGCCCAACCCGGTGCCTTAGGGCATCCAAGAGCGTCTGTAAAAAATCATTATTTACTTCACAGGTATATATCGGGCGAGATAATCTTCGACTGCATCCATGTATGCCGCATACAGCTTGTTGTCGTTTTGCAAAGCGTGCCCGGAATGGGTCAGTTCAAAGTATTCGTGCGGCACATCATTCGCTTCCAGAGCGTTCACCAAATGCTTGACACTGTCAAACGGGCACACCTTATCCTGTGCGCCATACGCACAGACGGTGGGAACCGTGTTTTCATTCACCCACATATCAGCGGAAATGTCCTTGACTTGTTCGTCATAACTGCCGGATGTAATCATTTCTTCCGTGATAGCGTTTCCCGACATCACACTGAACAAATTTGCTGCAGCTTCGGTATTTTGATCCAAGCCGTAGTTTTTCCAATCTTCATGGTGGAAGCTGGCAGGCCCAACCGCTTCAAACACCATCTTCACCGGCACGGGTGATTGCTCTGCATCCCGATAGGCATACAGCAGTGCCAGTGTTCCGCCAGCCGAGCCGCCGGAGATCGCCATTTTATCCACCTTATATCCCAGCTTTTCTGCCTCGGCAATCACATGGGGAATACTGTCCCTAATCTCCACGGACTGGCTGTATACGCTTGCTTCGGGATGCGCTTCATCCCTCAGAGTGTAGTTGATACCTGCCGCTACATAGCCCTTGGAGCAGAGCCATTGCAGCATGGCCTGATCATCCTGCTTGTCCCCGGTGGTAAAACCGCCTGCATGGAGATAGACCGCCAGACCATAGCTGTCCCGGCTGCTATCCGCAGGAACGTAGAGATCAAATTTATTCGCTGCGCCCTCCCCATAGGACAAATCCGCATAGACTGTTCCTACGCTTTCATCCCATTTTACTGTATACTTCCCGTGAAACGGGTCAGCGGTCATTTTCATTACCACCGAGGCGAGAAAAGCGGTAAGGAATACCACAACATAGATGAATCCCCACATAACTCTCCCTTTTTTCTTTGTTTTACTTTTGCTCATAGGAAATTTCCTCCAAACAGCGTGCCACCCACCAATAGATTGAGAAAAGCACGCACAACCAATCGTCCCAAAACGGCAGCAACAATTATGACAACCAGCAGGATGATCAGCCTTTTTTGCAGTAATGTCATGATTTCATTTCTTCCTTTTCTTGACTTTCCGATTTTTATGTGATACCATATTGAATATACATTTGTATCGGCGTTACTATTGTATCATTCAGGCTGTTAATTTGCAAGGAGAAGCAGAAAAATGAGACAAACCAGTAAAAATGTATCACCTATGAGCAACGAGGGAAGAAACCTTTATGTGATTACCCATATTACCGAATCTCTTTTGGAGTTATTAAAAGATAAACCGCTGAATGATATTTCCATCAGCGAGCTGTGCAGCCACGCTCAGGTTGGACGAGCAACCTTTTACCGTAATTTTGAAGTGAAAGAAGATGTTTTGAACGTCTATATCCATAAGCTGTTCTCGGAGTGGATCGACACCTATGAGAGCAACCCGCCTAAAACGATATCGCAAATGGTAAGGGAGCTCTTTCTCCACTTGGAAAAATACCGGGATTTCTACGGCCTGCTGAGCGAGCGTGGGCTCATCTATTTGTTGAAGAATGTGCTCCTTGAAATATATGCTCCAAAGCCGGAACAACCCGCACAGGCCGCCTATGCCTCTGCCTATGTCGCTTACACCCTATATGGGTGGATTGAAGTGTGGTTTCAAAGAGGAATGAAAGAAACCCCGGAAGAAATGGCTGCTATGTTTCCAAATTAAAGATGAAATAGGTAAGTGGGACAGGAACGGCATTACCGTTCCTGTCCCTTATCTTTTTTCTTTTGGGGAATTTGCTGTCCTTCCTGCGCCCGTCGCATCATTCTCCGTACCGCCTGTCGCTCCATATCCTCATGAAGCATACGGGAAACCGCCTTTTTGCTATCAAACATCAAAAGCGGGCTGTACTTTTCGCCGTAGACCTGCTGTGCCCGGCTCTCCGCTTCCTGCTCCTTGCCGGGGCGGATGGCCTGCCTTGCTTCATACAGTTGCACCGGATCGAAGCCCTGTGCCTGCTCCCGAAGCCCGGCATACTCGTTCAGGGCAGCGTCCAGTTCGGCAGAATATTTCTGTTCCCGTTCTTCCAGCCGTTTCAGGCTCTGCTCCATGGCGGCAATGTCTTTAGGGAATTGTTCGGCAGCATCTTCCTCGGTATATGCCAACGACGCCAGAAGCAGATTCTTTTCCGAACGCAGTTCTTCCAAATCCTCCGTCAGAGCCGCTATCTTAGCCGCCAGTTCCCGGTGCCGGAACACATGGACAGCAGAGAGCGCCTTTTTCTCGGAAAGCACGCTGCGGCGCTCTTTCGTCTTATCTCGAATGTCCTTTGCAACCTGATTGTACTGTGCGAGGGCTGGGCGCAGCGTATTCAGCGAAGTGTTCAGGCGTTCCTTACCCTTGCGGAGATACCCCAGCTGATAGCAGAACAGCAGTAGATTTTTACGCAGATTCTCCATGGCATCGGCAAGTGCCGGGATGGTATTTTTGACTGCCTGCGCCAGCTTTTTGACCTGTCCTCTCAGTTCCCGGAGCAGGGCATTGTCCGCCTTGATCTGCCGGTTCAGTTCGCACCGGTCAGAGATGATACCCTTTTTATCCATAGCTCTGGCAACCACACCCTCATGGACCGTAGGCCGCTCCAGCAGGCCACGCTCAGCATGGCTGCGGTGGTCGATGCGTTCTTCGTGCCCAGTGCGCTCCAAATGAAGATTGGTCACATCCGCCCATGCCTGACGCCAGAGGACAAGCTGCTCGTCGCTGTTCCATCGTTCCGTGATGGGATTCTGCCTGCCATATTTGGTGCTTTTGGGATACTTAGATATCCTTTCATAACCCTGTGCCTGCGCTGCGGACGGGGTCATATACACCTTCTTTTTGCCTACTTTATACTGGTACTGCTTCTCCCATCCGTCGGCCTGTGCCTGCTTGAACTCGGCGGCGGTAAAGCCCCGTTCCTCGCCGTCTTTGACACAGAGATATTCTTTCTCGGTCTTGTACTGCCATTTTCCCTTTTCATCCAGCGGGCGCACTGTCAGCAGGATGTGGGCATGGGGATTGTGTCCGGGAGGATATGGGTCATGGATGGCAGCATCGGCGCACATTCCGTCTGCTACAAACTGCTCCTTGATGAAATCTTGCAGGAGCTGAATTTGTTCCTCCCGGCTCAGTTCTATGGGCAGCGCCGCCACAAATTCACGGGCGAGGCGGCTGTCCTTTGCGGTTTCGGTTTCCTCCACGGCGTTCCACAGGGTTTCCCGATCCTGCCACTCTGCGGGGGCGG
>ERZ779869.1899-NODE-1899-length-18332-cov-3.371560_pt1 | contig 18332 bp, 14 predicted proteins | sample MGYA00511557_ERZ779869 | MGnify/ENA primary metagenome ERZ779869 (study PRJEB29588, sample SAMEA2154620) | human gut metagenome | biome: human gut; feature: human-associated habitat; material: faeces | place: Denmark | collected 2008/2010 ...
AGACGGCCGCTGGCTTTGACGTCCGTACGGCCCGGCAGAAGGAAGGCCTGAGCCACCAGTTTTTGCGCATCGTCTGAGAGCAGGTAATCAATGAAGGCGCGTGCTGCCGCTTCGTTCTTCGTCGACTTCAGAATCATCGCCGGGCGCGGGTTAACAACGGTCCCGGAGGCCGGGTAATAAATACCGATGGGTTCGCCCTTCTTAATCTGCGAGTAGGCGTTGTAGTCAACGCCGGCAACCAGAATGGCTTTGGCTCCCGTAAGGACGGATTCAAGCGCTGCCTTATTGGCGCCCGCGACAGCCAGTCCGTTTTTCGCCATGCCTTCCCAGGTGGCCCAATCGCCCTTCGTGGCATATAGATAGCCCGCTAGGAAGTCTTTGCATGAGCCGGATTTTTCCGGATCGGGAATGGCTATTTGGCCTTTGAACTTGGGATCGGCCAGTTCCTTCCAGTCGGCATTGAGATTCGGAATAAGCGTCTTATTCCAGATGACGCCCATTGCGGAGGCTGAAGTGCCAAAGAGCGTGCGGTCCGCGTCAATGAAGTCGGCGCGCAGTTTTTCAGCGTTTTTGGCGTTCGGGTACGAAGCGAGAATGCCGGATTGCTTGACGGCAAGGCCATCAGACCAAGAGGCGAGCACGACGACGTCGGCAACGGGATTGCTTTTTTCTGCTTCCAGACGAGCGAGAATCTTGCCCGTGGTGCCTTCAAAAAGCTTTACCTTGATGCCGGTCTGTTTTTCAAATTGAGCAACATATTTGGCATTGAGTCCAGTGGGCGAAGGCATGTAGACGGTAACGACGCCTTCATCGGCCTGAGCTGCCGAAAAGGGACTCGCGAAAAGAACGGCTGCAGAAACGGCTGCGGCTAAAAGATTTTTGGACATATTCAGTACCTTCCTGAAATGAATGCTTTTGAAGTCAGCCGCTGATGGTGACAATCCCGGCAGGATTAACGGCAATGTGAATCTGAGAACCAATGGTTTGCGGCGCGCTGTGGGCAAGCCGCCAGTGTTTGTCACCGACACTCACATCAATAAGCCAGCGGCCCCCGATGTATTCCGTTTGTTCGACGCGAGCGGAGAAAATGAGAGAATGGTTGGACGATGAATTCTTTTTTAAATCAATGATTTCGGCGAATTCCGGACGAAACATGCGTTGATCATCAATGAAGTTGGATTGCCCGACAAACTCCGCTGCGAAGCGAGTGGCCGGATGGGTGTAAATGTCGATAGGCGATCCGGCTTGTTCTAGAGCGCCGTGATTCAGCACGAGGATGCGGTCGCTCATGCTCATCGCTTCTTCCTGGTCATGCGTCACAAATATGGAGGTCATGGCCAGGGCACTGGTGATTCGTTTAATTTCGCTGCGCATGGTTTCACGCAGCTGAGCGTCAAGCGCAGAGAGCGGTTCGTCAAAGAGAACAATGTTGGGGCGTGAAACGATTGCGCGGGCAAAACCGACCCGCTGCTGCTGTCCGCCTGAGAGTTCCGAAACGCGCCGGCCGGCAAAGTCGGCCAGGCCGACAAGCGAAAGCGCATCTGTCACTTTGGATTTCAAGTCGCTGAGATCTTTGCGTGCACGCAGAGGAAATGCAACGTTTTCGAAAACCGTCAGATGCGGCCAGAGCGCGAAATCTTGGAATACGAATCCGATATTGCGTTTCTCAGGGGGCAGATTGAGACCTAAATCTGCGCTGAAGACGGGCTTGCCGTCAAAGAGAATCTCTCCGGCATCAGGCGTTTCCAATCCTGCAATCATTCGCAGGAGCGTAGTCTTGCCGCACCCTGACGGACCCAGGAGCGTAGTAAATGCACGGCTGCTGAATTCAATGGTGAGCGGCGGAATCACTGTTACGCCTTGGAAGGACTTCGTGATGCCGCGAAGCGCAATACTCATGTTCTGTTTCCAGTTTTCCAACCGCCATATTGGCGGAAGGATTTGAAAAGGAAAGAATTTCTAACCCTATGAGCTTGCGAGTCTATAAAGCATGCATCAAGTTTTAATGAAGCAATGATGACGATTTGATGACGCTGAGCGGTTTCGCTCTTTCACAATTAGCCCCTGCCAAGCGCAGTCAAAGAGGTGTAGGTTCTTTGCACCATGAATGTCATGACGGCGGTATGCAGTGTGCAGACCGAGGATTGCGATGAGGAGTTTTGGATGACCGAAGAGGTATTAAAAGTCGGGGAGCCCGCACCGGATTTTGCGTTGAAGGATGACCACGGCTGCGTGCGCACGCTGAAGGATTTCCAAGGCAGGAAACTGATTCTTTATTTTTATCCGGAAGATGAAACGCCTGGATGCACCATCGAGGCTCAGGGATTTCGTGATCACCTTGAAGACTTTGCGCGAGCCGGATGGCAGGTGGTCGGCGTCTCTAACGACGATGTGGCGGCGCACTGCGGGTTCCGTGATCATCACGGCCTGAATTTCCCGCTGCTCTGCGATGTGGACCGCACGCTTTCGAATGACTGCGCACTGATGTCCGAACAGGTGAAAGATGGAAAAACGCGCATCCGCATCAATCGATCAACGCTGTTGATTGATGAGAACGGACGGCTTCTCAAAGTGATGAAGGGCGTCGCTGCGCGTGGGCATGTTGCAGAGCTTTTGCAGATGCTTTGCAGCAAGTGAAAGAATTTGGCGTCACGGAGTTGGGGTGGTGAACCGCTCTCTCGGCAAATCTATGAGCACCCAGAAAACTTCCGTGTAATCCGGATCGGCAAAGTGGTGCGCAAAGGAAGAGTGAGATGGAATCCAAGTCATGCATGGATCCCATCCATCCCTCTGCGGCTTCTTCTTTAACGGGCTTTCGAGTTCTTAGAGGCTGCTGCCCATTGTGATAGCGCCTGGGAGGTCTGGAACAGAAGCCTCTGCCTTAAAGCATGGAAGGCCTGCTACGCTTTTTGCCGCTTGTTTGTCTGTATATGTCATTTGATTTTTGCGGCAGACACAAGAAAAAAGCTCTGCCAATCAAGATTGGAAGAGCTTTCATCTGCCTCACGCATAAGCAACAATGGCGGAGAAGGAGGGATTCAGACTTTTTCTCTTACGCCAATAAAATCAAAGACTTAGCTTCCCACATTTTAGTAAAAATTGCACAGGGTCACCAAAAAGGTCACCAAAAAATCCTTAAAGAATTAACTATCACAAACAACGAATTGGTTAAGAGGGTTTATCGAAAAAGGGACGAATCTCAGTTCTGCCAGACCTCAATGATGCCGTTCTTCACTTCATCGCCTGTCTCTTTACTAAAAAACGCTCTCTGTGAGTTGAGACAATCGTTGAGCAGGCGCTCGTCAGCGTATGTCAGGGACCAGTGCTCCAGCCAATGATTGATTGCCTGCGAACTTTCGAACGGTTTGCCTTACAAGGCATTGCTTTGTACATAGCGCACTGCTCTTTCCACCTTACCTTTTGACTACGGATGGCAATAGGCTTGCGTCCATTCGGTTGAGCCGCGGCGGTTTTGGGCGTGAACCAAACATCTGGTGTTGCCGCAGACAAACGCTCTCGGATGCGCCTTAAAAAATGCCGATTTGATGCCATCAAGCCATGCGGTTTGATTTTTCGCAGGGTAAGCCTTGGCAAAAATCCGTCTGGAGAAAACTAATACGGCAACGAACACGTGGATTTTGACGGCCTTGTACTGCAGTCGCTACGGCTCACTGAAACGCTGAAGCTGTCGCGATCCGTTCCTGACGTCCTGTTCCTGCAAATTGCGTTGGACGACGGCACAATAAATCCCGTCAGTTCGAAAATTCGACGGATGTTTTGCTAAGCATGTTTTTGAGACAAAGATGTGGACCTTCGCTCATTGCGCTTGATGTTGTCTGACTCATTTTTTCCCTTGTTGGGGACGGCTCAATTCTTTGTCGTTTTGTGGAAGCTTACTGCGTCAACCAACAAGAAATTGCTTGAATTGGCAGAGTGGTGGGGTATTAAACATCACTGACATAGTAGCTGGTACAAAGGAAGCGGAGCTGTACAAACAAGCCTTTGAGAAGCAATTTGGTGTAGGGACTGGTACTCGACTTAATTTCATTGGCACACAGTCCTACCCAACAGATGCTGATAGCCGTATCACAAAACCTCAGTTCACTATCGTTCATGTGAATGAACTTATTAGCAAAGGCGAGCTTCAAAATGGTTCAATTGTTATGTCAGAAGCACTACACCATAAAGGAAAATTCACCATCGGCAATATGGGCGAGATGACCCAGGACACGGGTTTCATGGGCATCAAGGGTTCGACGGGCATCACCGTGAAGGACGGCAAAACCCTGACGCTCATGGGCTCTCAGGCATCTATGGCCATGGCCGTGGGTGCCGATACGCGTGATGCGAGCTACGTCATTACCGATGCGCCGATGGCACTGGAAAACGGCACGCTGAAGCTCGGCCACAAGGCGCTCTCCGCAACCGAAGGGACGCTTGCGGCTGTGACCTATGACCGACAGTCTTCCGTGAACGTAGAGAACGGCATCTACACCCTTGCCTCGCTCAAGGGCGAAGGCTCTTTGAATCTGAGTTCCGGGGCGCGCACGGATGTGACGGGCGAACTGTCAGCGACTCAGGTGACGAATGCCGGCATGCTGACGGTTGCCGGATTGACGTCGCTCGGAGCAACGCCTGAAGCCGCTTCCACCTACGCTGCGCCGAAGTCTCAGACCTTCGTCAACGAAAACGGTGCAACGGCCAACTTGACGGGCGGCCTTGTCGTCAACGATTTCGCTACGGTGAAGAACAAGACGGGTGCGACGATCAACGCCGGTGCCGTGACGGTGGATACGTTCGGTGTGATCAACAACTACGAAGGCGCAACGCTTGCCTACGCGAGCGTCGATGCCGACGGCATCGTGCGCAATCTGGGCACCTTGAACGTCACGGGCACCTATGCCATCGGCGACGAAGGCGAGACGACCTTTGCGGGTGACACTAAAGTCGGCACGCTGTCGATTGGTCGAACTGCAAAGACGATGCTCATGGCGCGTGACGGTCAGGAAGCCGTTCTGCACAATACGGGCAAGACCTACGCCGACGAGCTCGATCTCGTCTCCGGTCAGGTCATGGTGGAAAAGGATTCGATCCTTGCGGGCAAGTCTCTGAAGAACGGTGCCGTGGGTTCCGACATCATCGTGTCTGCCGGCGGCACCTTCGGGTTCTCGCACGACAAGTCGAGCCTTGAGAATGCGTTGAAGAACTACACGGGCTCGAAGGCCGACAAGGCGATCCTTGCGCTTTCGACCGATCTTCACTTCGGTCAGGGCGGCTCGCTCACCGTAGGATCTGTTAATGACGCCAAGGGCACTGTGAACCTCGGTTCGGATGCTCTTCTGCTTCTCGGCACGACGCAGCTCCACGGTGAAGCCCTGCTCAACGGCGAAAGCGCTCAGCATCTGCACGCAGAAGACGGCGCCGTCATCGCCATGACGGACGATCTTCTTTGGGGCAACCACTATCTCATGAAGGGGTTCGACGCCGCTTCGACGGACGAAATCCTCAAGGTAGGCGTGCTCGACAAGGACGGCAAGAAGCTTGAAACCCGAAAGAACGACAAGGGCATCTTTGTGACCGTCGGCTCCGACAACATCCTCGACAAGGACAAGTCCTACAGACTCGTCAACCAGATGAACTGGCTTCTGGACGGGAACCAGGATCTTTCTTCCGTGCATGGGGATGTGGCCTTCCTCACCAACGCATTGGTTGACAAGAACGGTGCCCTTGCGACGAATCGCATGGAAGCTCTTGCTGCAGATTCGAGTGCCTTGGCCGAAACGCAGCGCATGGGTGCTCAAGTACAGATGACGATGCTCGATCATGCTTCCTCGGCACGAAAAGGTTATGGAACCTTCTGGGTTGACGGGATCTACTCGAAGACCGATAGCGGTGACTTCACGCGCTCGACGGGCGCCTACGGCTACGAAGCCGACACGACGGGTTTTGCGTTCGGTGCCGATCTGCCCATGGGCGACGACACTTGGCGTCTGGGCGCGGCTTTCTCGGCGCAGCGTGGAGACCTTGACGGCAGCTACGGCCTTTCGTCCGACATCGAGGGCTACGGCTTCTCGGTCTATGGCGGCAAGACCTTCTCCACTTGTCTCAATGTCTCGGGAGCGCTCACGTACATGACGGCCAATCATGAAGTCGATGCGTACAACCTCGGAAAGGTGAAGGCCGACATCGATGCCGACATGTGGGTGCTCGGTGCCCGCATGAGCATGCCGTTCGGACAGAACCGCGTTTGGATGACGCCGTACCTTGGTGTGGATGTCATGAAGCTCACGCAGGACGGCTTCACGTCCTCGTGGTCGGGAATGGACGCCTTCCGCTACTCGGATGTTGATGCCACGATCGTGCGCACGCCCGTTGGCGTCAGGGCGGGTACCTTCATGCCGCTTGAACTCTTCGGACGCTCAGGCACGGTCAACTGGGATGCGGACATCTCCTTCATTCCGCAGTTCGGCGACAAGGATGCGGACTTCAAGGTTTCCGGCATTTCAAACGGTCATTCCGACGGCATGAGCGCCGAGTTCGTGAACGACTGGCTGAGCCAGGCCAAGTTCGGCATGAACTATCAGGGTGCAGCAGGTGCCTTTGGTCTCTACTACGCCGTAGAGAAGGGTGACGTCCGTGACTGGTCGAGCAGCGTGAACGCCAAGGCCAGCTTGTTCTTTTAAATCAGAAACCGTCGGATGCCGAACGGCACGTCCGAATGCTCAGCACTGATTGAGCATAGTGGTGTGGGAGGGAGTGCCTGTGAGGGCACTCTCTACCCGATTGGTCGAAGGAAAACGAGTTAGGCAATATCTACTGTCCAATAGATTAATGGATTTCCGAAGGGAACCTCGTAATCCTTCAGGGAAAACCCAGATGGCGAGATAAAAGAGTCTGCCTAACAGACAGGCGTTTGTAACGGATTGTTGTACAAAAAAGATTTTCTCGGATTTCGTCGCCCGATTCCGAGAAATACGCAAGCGCTTTTACAAAAGTTACAAAAAACTGTTGTAAGCCGTGACGTGGTGGAAACCCGAAACGGCTTAGGGAGTTTGATTTAAATCAAAGCGCGGGGGGGGGGGGGGCGGATAGTCTGTCAAGTGCACTTTCTCGTCGATTCGGGAGAGGCAGGACCCAACCAACCATTATTTGGAGTAAATCATGAATCGCGTTTTCAAGACCAAGTGGAGCGTGGCTCATCAGGAGTACGTCGTCACAGACGAAAAGCATACGACCAAGACCAAGTCGACGAAGAGCGCCGTGGCGTTGGCTGTGGCAGCCATGATGTTCGCCGCCGGTACCGCTTCGGCTTCCTTTGTTGACACAAGCTTTGTCGCAGACAATCCCTTCGTGTTCCAGCAGGCCAAGAAGTCGTTTGAAACGGCTGAATACCAGAAGAACTGGGGCCTCTCTGCCATGAAGGCTTCTTCGGCTTATGCGCTTGGCTATCATGGCCAGGGCGTCAAGGTCGGCATGATGGACTCCGGCTTCCTGACGACGCATCAGGAACTTTCCGGTGATCGTTGGCACACCGTCAAGGCTGAAGGCAACTACTCTCAGAGTGGCGAACGTTATCCCCAGTACGCATACGGCTCCAAACCCAAGGATCCTGTCAAATATAACAAGGGCGATAAATTCTCGGTTGATGGCGCTTACAACCCAGACTTCAACGACAACCACGGCACGGGTTGCGCCGGTGTCTATGCTGGTAACCGCGATGGTGTCGGCATGCACGGCGTAGCTTGGGGTTCCGAGTTTTATTCGGCTAACACCGGCGGCACGGACGACACCAACTACGGTCCCTTCCCTGATTACAACTTCTTCAAGGCCGGCTACGACGCTCTGGTCGCCTCTGGCGTCAAGATCATTAACAACAGCTTCGGCACCAATCTGAAGCAGGTTGACGAAAACGGCAACATCCTCGACTACTACCACAGCGGCCCCGAACTCACGACCGTCAACGACATCGAATACGAATACTTCCTCTTCAAGAAGCAGTACAACAATAACGACGCCGATCCTGAACTCAAGGGCAAGAGCTTCGTTGATGCGGCTTGGGATGCCGTGAAGGACAAGGACGTCATTCAGGTCTTCACGAACGGTAACAACGACCGTGCCAACCCGTACCATCGTGCGCTCTATCCGTATTTCAACCCTGAAGCTGAAGCCCAGTGGATCGCCATTGCCGGCCTGCGTCAGATGGACAAGAACACGGATCCTGACAACTACAAGCTCGAAGCCAACTTCAATGAGGCCGGTTACGCCAAGTACTGGACGCTCTCCGGCCCGGGCCAGAACGGCTATACGGCCAACAAGGCCGGCAACAACGTCTATGGCAGCTACAGCGGCACGTCCATGGCTGCTCCGTTCATCTCCGGCGCCTTTGGTGTTCTGGCCTCCCGTTATCAGGACATGAGCGCCGTTCAGGTTCGTGAAGTTCTGCTGACGACTGCCAACCACAAGAATGCCGACGGTAGCGACATGATCGGTTGGGCCAATGCTGACGGCAAGACGCCTGCCGAAGGTGAGGTCTCCGATCGCATGGGTTGGGGCGTGCCTGATCTTGAAAAGGGCATGTATGGTCTTGGCCAGTTCCTTGGTCACTTCGATTACAACCTAAAGAAGGGTCATACTGACGTTTGGTCGAACAACATCACCCAGGTTGCTCTCGAACAGCGTGAGCGTGAAGATATCGCCTGGCTGAAGTCTGCACTGAAGAATGCCGATCAGTTCAAGTTTGATGGCTCCGAAAGGATTGACCTCTCTAAACTTAAGTTCAATATTTCTAACGATCCTGCCGACTATAAACTCACAAATACCAGCACTGGCGAAGCCAATAAGGATGGCAAGGAACATAACTATGACCTCGCTGGTATCAAGGACAAGAACATCTCGCTTGAAGATGCAAAGAAGTGGCGTCTTGAGTACTACACGAAGCGTGCCGAAGCCATCATTAATAAGATCAATGGTGGCCTCTACGACGGTTCTCTCACGAAGAGCGGCGAAGGTACGCTCGTCCTGACGGGCGACAACGATTACGACGGCAAGACGACTGTTGCCGGCGGCACGCTTCTCGCCTTCTCTGAGTCCATCGGTACCGACCATACGGTTACTGTTGGCGACAAGGGCACGTTCGGTGTGCTGTCCGCCTACAACGATACGTTCACGCAGAAGGGTCTGTTGAACAGCTAGAACAAGGACGAAGACAAGCTGAACATCGTCATCAAGGACGGCGGTACGCTTTACATCGACGGCGCTTCTGACGTCAAGGTTCAGGGCGTTACGTTTGAAGGCGCCAAGAACGTCAAATTCGGTCTTGCCGGCGCTGATCATAACAAGCTGATTCAGGTTTACAACGGCGAAGGTTCTTCCGTTGCCGGTTCCTTCGCGTCTGACTCCGCTCTCGCACTTGAACAGTCCGATCTTAAGAAGGGCGAAGACTTCGTCGACTCCCTCTTCTTTACGGTCGACAGCGCCACGCTTTCTACCGACAAGAAGAAGATCGAAGTTTCGATGAAGCGTGATGAAGGCGTCACGTTCCAGTCCTTCGCCAACGGCGCCAACCAGAACAGCATCGCCAGTGCCATCGCTGCTTCCGGCAACACCCTGATGGGTGAGCTTCTCGCTGCGTCCGACAAGAGCCAGCTCGAGTATGTCTACTCCACGCTCGACGATGACTTCTATGTCACCGCCCGCAACGCCCTCGTGACGAACGCCACGCAGGTAACGCGCGCCGTCATCGATCAGGCCTCCGGCATGGGTGAAGGCCGCCGCGCTGAGTTCGACGAAGGTCGTGCTCATGTCTGGGCTACTGGTATGGGTCGCTGGGGTGAGGCCGACGGCAATGCCCACAGCCTCGACGTCGACTTCACGGTCGGCATGGTCGGTGCTGAATTCAACGTCTGCCAGGCTACGAAGCTCGGTGCCTTCTTCGGCTACGGCGACACCGACTACAGCGGCGCTCAGGGCAAGATCGACGGTGAAGACAAGCACTTCGGCATCTACGGCTTGACCGACATCGGCAACATCTCGATGACCTACGGCATTGCCTACACTGACGAAGATCGTGATACCACGCGCCACCTCGGCGGCGTTGCGACGAGCCACAGCGAAAACGCTTCCGTCCTTCAGGGCTTTGTTGAAGGTGCGTACAACTTCGACCTCGGCGTCGCCAAGGTCTCCCCGTACGTCGGCTTCACTTGGGCCCGCGTTGAGACCGATGACGTCGTTGACGGCGCTCTTGACCACAACTTCAAGACCGAAGGCGTGAAGGACGACATCCAGATCGCAACGATCGGTGCCCGTACCTCCATGCCGTTCACCATGGGCACGATGCCGGTCGCCGTCAAGGCCGACCTTGGCTACTCGCACTTCTTCGGTGACAGCGACGGTGTTGCTCGTGTCCAGATGGGCGAAGGCGGCCAGTTCGCCACGATCGAAGGCTCCGACCTCAAGGGGCAGGTCAACTTCGGTCTCGGCATCGTCGGCAAGGTTGCCAAGCATGCGACCGTTGGCGTGTCCTACACCGGCGCCTGGGGCTCCGATGTTGACTCGCACGGCATCATGGGTAACCTCCGCATCAACTTCTGATGATCTGAGGACGTGACCCGATAAGTCATCGGGTCGCACGGTACCGACCGAACTCGCAGTCGGTCGGTACCTTTCTCAAGCGTCTTGCCATGAGGATGCTTGCGAAAGGCAGTTGGTCCTGCTGGGCTGCTCGATGTAGCCACTTGCCCCGTTGGTTTCGCGCCGACGGGGCATTTTCTTGCTCAACGGCGAATTCCCCCTTTTTCTTGGTTCGGTCGAAACTCAATCGGACGGTTTCTCTTCCGAGTTGATAGGCTCAACGCCGTGCTCGTTGAAGCTCCCCTGTCTGAAGACAGAGGATTCACTTTGACCATCAGACAGCTCTTTCAGGGGGCAAAGCCGCCTGAACGTCACCGTCCGTACAAAGTGTGTGCGGCAGACCTCTTTCCCGTTCCGCCTTGCTTTCGCAATTCGGCTTCGTGAGCCCTGAAGCGCCTTTCGACACTTCAGGGTCGCTACAAGGTTCATGACGACACAGACCGCTGCCGCTCAACAGTGCTTCCGCAGTCGTCCACTTCTCCAGGAGAAGGGCTCGGTCGTGTCCTTTTTCAGTTGCATGGCACGCCAGGAATGCACTCATGGCGTCTCGCTGCACGAGCGTGCCTGTGTTTCCCCAGCGGTGCCACCTTTCCTTCAACGGCTTCTTGCGGTACGCATCCGTTGGCGGATCGTACTGCGACATCTTCAGCTTATAGGCATTGAGTTCGATCACCTCGCAGCCGGCGCTTTCAGCCTTGCGTTTGAGATGCTCCACAAACTTACCCATTCCCCTCCGGTTTGTCGACCGTCCGAAGCTGCGTTGAAAAGTATCTGGACTATAGGTAGAGCGGGTTTTTAGGCTTTCCGGGACACTTGAGGTCATTCCCAATCAGGAGGATCTCATGATCGATTCCATCTGGCGCAGGGCGTATGACGCCTGGCAGAAATCCGGCCTTACCCGCCGGGCCTTCCATCAAACGCACATCTCCACCTTCTTCCCGGAACAGCCGCCGTGCATCTGGACGCTCTATAAAAAGTTCCAGCAGATTGAGCGCCTCATCGAGGCTGAAGCCGTCAGCCGCATTCAGAACGCCGGCACTGTTGCCGTGGTCGAGCTCCCAGCCGTTCCCGTTCACGCCTCCAAACCTTCCCGCATTTCGACGATCCCGAAAAAGCCGGTTCCGATCGTGCGTCCGCAGCGCTGCTCGAACCGTTCCGCACGGGAGGTGCGTCTGAAGCTGCCGAACGGCACGCTCCTGGAATTCACCTCCGAATCGCCCGAGCTTCTTGCCATCGGCATGATGCAGGCAGCCGGAGGCTCATCATGATCATCGACTTCAAGGCGCGCAGGACGACGCTCGTTGCTTCTCCCGTTGACGGACGAAGCGGAATTCCGACGCTCACCACTTTGGCGGAGTCGCTTCTGGGCATCCCGATCACAAAGGGAGAGGACTACGTCGTCTTCGTTTCCCGCAGCCGCAAGGTCTGCAAGATCGTCTTCTGGGACGAGAGGGGGCATGCATGGTCGTGCGTCGTCTCAACGACGGACGGTTTGCGCGATTTCTGATGAGAGCGTCCGGACCTGCGGCGGCCCCCATTACGCCGGACGAACTGGCGGCGTACCTGGATGGCGAAGATCTGCAGGCAGAACGGCGAGGAATGCTTAAAAATTGATTAAAATCAAATAGATGAGCAATTGGTGCAAACTCCGAAAAAGAGATCGAAATGAGACGCATTCAAATATGAGCGCAGGACCCTCCGGTGCCCTCACAGGGGCCTTCGGAAGACGTCGGGAGACTAAAAAGCCCTCCTTCAAGGAGGTCCTTCCAGAGCGCTTGTAGTGATCGTTCTGAGCTACTGGCAGTAGTTAAGACGAGGATTTTTAGCGAGCTGAAAACGGGTAAAATTACGCCATCGCAACACTGTTTTCGAGCGCTCCATGTCCGTCGATTTCTCACGTCTTCCCCGCGAAAAGCTGATCGCCCTGCTTCTGGAATCCCGAAAGCAGGCTGATGCGGCTAAGGCGGAGGCTGCAGTCGCTCTGCAGCATGCTGCTGAAGTCGAGGTCCGGCTGGATCTTTCCGAAAAGAAATACGCCGCCGCGGCAGTCTTCCTCTCCGAAGTTGCTCCCTTGATTCACGGCATGCGCCTGGATGTGGAGCGCAATATCGGTGCGGATCCCGAGGCGAACAAACAGCTTTTTGAGGATCTCCTCAAATGCGTGCGCCAGCTTGTCGCCGAGGCGCGCAATGCTGAAAAGTTCAAGGAGCTTGCTTTCGGCAAGGGCGGAGAAAAGCTCAACCCTGAGCTTGCCAAGCTTCTGAAGCACAAGAGGAACATTCAGAATGACATCAAAGCCCTCGAAGACGGCCTCCGGCAGGCGGAAAGGGCTCAGGCGGCTCTTGCTGAAATCCAAAAGGAGCAGAACAAGGCGCTCGCCGGGAAAGAAGCGTCTTCGGACAATGCCGAAGGGAAGAAGGATCCTGTTGCCCTGATGGCGACGATTTCAAACGCCCGCACGCCTAAGAAGCCCGAGGACGAAAAGTCTGCCGACGGGAAGAAGAGGAATCTGCGCGGGTGGCAGAAGTCGAAAAACGAGGTGCTCCGCATCCCGGAAACGGCTGATGCAGGCGTCTGCCCGACATGTCATTTCAAGCTCAAGGAACTCGGCGTGCAGGTAGCGCGTCTTGCGGCGGTTCTCCAATCTCTGCGGGATCGCTTCGTGAATGCAGAATACAAAATCCCGCTCTGCTACTGCGAGAAATGCCGAACCGTGCATCCGCTTTTCCCGAAGGACATGCAGTTCCCCGTGAAGCCGGAGCGCACCATCCCCATGACCTGCCTCGCCGAAGCGGCGAAGCTGCTCAACAACGGCCTGCCGATCAACCGGGTCGAAGTGATGATGTTCAGCCGCCTGAAGCTCGGCTCCAACACGCTCTTTGAGAACCTCTGCGACTGGGCGAACATCTACATCGAGCCGCTGATGAAGCATATCGTGCAGAAGTGCGGCGACCGCGTATTCCTTGCAGACGAAACGCGCTACGACATTCTCGAGGGCGAAGCCCGCGGCGCTTACGCGGAGAAGGAGAAGACGAGCTCTCAGACCTACGTTCTTTCCGTGGGCACGAAGACGAACAGCTCGACGCCTTTTGTTTGGTTTTCCGCTCTCGGATCGAGAAAGGCGGAGGACATCGGCGAGCTCCTTGAAAGCCTCCAGCTCACGATGGATGCGCTTGTGGCCGACGGCTATGCGGGCTACGACGCCCTGTCGGATACGGTGCCCAGCGGCGTGCGCAGGCAGAGCTGCCTCGTGCATGCTCGACGCGAAGCTTACGGAACCGTAACGAGCAAGCTGTTTCTCTCGGAGCTCAACAAACTCACGCCGCAGGAGCGTGCGGAGCGGATTCGTGCGCAGGCGCTTGCCGGCACGACGGAAGCCCGCATGCTTTCCATCCTGAGCGGCTGCCAGCTCCTTTTCCAGTATGAGAAGGAAGTTGCGGAGCGCCTGGAAAACGAGAGCGACGAAGAGCACGGCGCCCGCATTCTGAAGCACCGCAGGGAGTACTCCGCTCCGGTCTTCGACGCCATGGACGAGCTCTACAAAGGGCTTGCCGAAACGCTGGCGAAGGAGAAGAACGGCAAGTACGTGAAGACGATCGACACGGCCGCAGCCGGAGCCGTCGTCTACTGGATGAACCGACGGGAGAGCCTGAGGCAGTTCCTCGAGGACGGCCGCATCCCGCTGGAAACGAACACCGTGGAACGAAGCATTCGCCCCGTGGCAATGCTGAGGAAGAACCAGAATTTCATGCAGACGCTCGACGGCATGAATGCTGTGGCGACATGCCTCTCGGCGGCGGAAACGGCCAGGCTCAACGGCATTGACCTGGAAGAGTGGCTGAACGACTATAGCGCTGCTGCCTACAAGCACGCGTACGCGAAGGGCTGGACGCAGGCCTACCGCGAGGGCAAGGACCCGAACAAGAAGATTCAGAAGTGGCCCATGGAGAAGCTCCTCGAGGACTTCGACCGGACGCCGTGGCTGCCCTGGGAATGGAAAAAGCGGCAGTCGGCTGACTGATTGGCCCTACCTCGCCTCAAGAAAAATTAAGCCGCCGGGAAACCGGCGGCTGCTGGTGTTGCCTGAAGGGCATCCCGCATCCATGGGGTTTTTGCACCTATAGTCCAGATACATCCTAAATCAATGATTGGGTAAAAATCAGGTTGGAACGTTCTGCTGGTGAAGAGCGTTCCAACCAATCTTCCTTTTCCTCTCCTGTAAGGTTCAGTCGATCTGACCCTCACGTCAGAGCTGATTTCCAACCTTATTTCTTACAAACCCGAAATTGCATTGTAGAAATTCAATGAATCGAGTTGTAACCAACCGTATACAACGCGAAAACTTAAAGACCTGCAACAGAATTTCTAGAGCCGTTGTCGCGCAAGATGAGGAAACGTCTTGGAGGGGGCGGAGGTTGCCTTTCCAAGAATCCCGCTGTAGTTTTTCTAAAAATCGCGTTGGCTTAACACGGTCGAAATAGAAAAAGCCTTTTTGGCCGGAAGGCGCTACAATGGGCGCGCCTGACGTGACCTCGTCCTGCTTCTGCCTGCATCTGAGGGTTTCCATGCTGACAGAAGGATTGTTTCTTCATGAGCCCGGAATAAGGAAGGCACATAATGCTTTCAACTTGGGCTCTGTTAATGATCGCCGTCGTGACTGAAATTGCCTGGGGCTGCAGTCTCAAGGCATTGTCCTATTATTCCCTTGACCGAATCTTTGCTCTTGTACCCATCGCGCTCACGTGCGCCAACATGTACCTTCTCGCACGGGTGATGAAGACTCTCCCGTCAGGACTCACGTATGCCGTCTGGACAACACTCGGAGCTGCTGGCGTTCTGATAGCTGGGGCTTTCCTGTTCAATGAAAGCCTCAACAAGGGTCAAATTTTCTTTATCAGCGTGTGCATTGTCGGTGTTGTCGGCTTACATCTGAGTTCTCATTAGTATCCTCATCCTCTTAAAGAATTGAACTAAGGTCATCATTGCGGAATTTTGAATCCCAAAACGAACACAGCTATAAGCCATGTCTCAACAGAAGGTTTCAGAATGTCAAAGCATTACAGTCAGCCACAGGGCCACCGCGACACAAACTCGTATGCCTGAGCAACCTACGATCGCTGAACACGCCATCCCAAGTAACGCTCCGCGAATTGCGCAGCAGTGAGTATCTCTGTAGCGCCTATATGTCTACGTTCGAGTAAGCCGGCGCGTTGGTCCCCAGTGACAAGATTGTTTGCAGAACCAGCCTCACAAATCGCGATCAAGAAATTGTCATCAGGGTCGAGCGCTTCTTCAGAAATCAGCGATTCAGGGCGAACAATCGTTGCCAAACTACGCATACGATTGACGAGCACTCCAACTCGGTGTGGTTGCAGAAAGGGCTGCAAATGGGCATAACGCGAGACTCGCCGAATTTCTTCGAGCTGATCCTCTGAGGTGAGAAGCTCAAAGTCTCCGGCGAGCCATGATTGAAGGATGAGGTCAGGGGGATTGTGCGGCGAAATGAGCGCTGAAATCAGAACATTTGTATCAAGAACGACTTTCATCTCGATTGGTCCTTAGCCCAGGCAATTCCATCCGCAATAATCTTGTCGAGCTCATTCTGGGATAGCCCAGATGCACGCACCTTTTCCTTAGCCTCTCCTGTAAGCGAAGACAAGATGTAACGGGAAACCGCCTTTTGGACCAAAGAAGAAAGAGAACCCTTTTTACCTCCTTGAGACGCAAGGTAAATGCGAGTAGCTTCATCAAAATCAGGTGGAACCGAAATGTTCCACTTTACATTCGCAATGCGAGTGGCAGACTGTGTCATGAGTATTCCTATAACCCGAAGGGATGATATGCGCCTATCTGCCTATGATTATAGGCGCAAATGTGGCACGCCGGTGCCTTCAGCGGTTCTTTATGGGGGTTCGCTTAACCTCAGCTTGCATTGCATGCCTTGCTTTGTCAGTCAATGAACTGACGGTCTCTTGTGCAGCAGATTTGACGGGCGGTAGTTTCTGAAGATGCTCCTTCGCAGCTCGGGCGAGCATCTTGTCCTGACTCGAACCGGCGTTCAGCTCGTTGATTACGTCGTTCAGGAGATCGGTCAACTCCTGACGTTTTGCTTTCGCCTTGACGATACCCGGCGGATCGGGGATAGGCTTCCTACTCCGAACGGAGCGTTCGACGTCCATCAGCCGGTTTTGCATGGTCTTGAGCAACAGGGTCTTCTTTTTTCGTGCAATGGCGTGCTTGCGGGCGCGTTCCTTGTTGGTTTGCACCTTCCGCGCGTTGTGAAACTCCGGTTGGCCCAGTGAACGACGTGTCACGCCACGCTGCCAACGCTGCGTAGCGTTGGCCTCGATGCCTTGTTTGCGCAAACATACGGCGAAATGTTCGCGCATCTCCTCACGGCGAGTGTTGTCAATGTGAAAACGCCGTCCGTCATGGCCGATGGTTCGAAGCAAGATATGGCAGTGCGGCTGTGTCGTCCTGCGATCATTTTCCGGCGTGTGAAACGCCATCAGGTAGTCGTATCCGCTCAACGTGTCTTGAGCCCATTTGCGGCATGCTGCTTTGAAACCCTCTGGCGGCGTACCGGCCGGCATGGAGAGGATGATCCGGCGGCCGTGGGCACGACGATCGTTTGAGGACTCCTCTTGGGGGATTTGCGATTGAAGTCCCCATTGACGGACGACAGCTTGCACTTGTTCCTTGGAGCCGTGGGTGAAGCCGTCCTGGTCTTCGATTTCGAGTTTGCCGTTTCGACTGATGTAGTCGGCTGCGGCCTTCATGTGTTGGAGGCAACGAATATTGGCGCGTCCGATCTTCAGCATGACTTCCGGTGCCCTTCTGACGATGCCCGCAAGTTTCTGCCTGGGAGTCAACCGTACGAGTCGAGAGCGGGCGCCAGCCCCACCTTTATGGTCGGGGTCTGCGACATGTCCCTTGTGATACCGCATAGACTCCGGGAAGAGCCGATCGAGAGCTGAGTCCTTGATCATTTCCGAAGCCTTCTCAGTTCGTTGATGACCAACTGCTTTTGCTTCTCAATGAAGACGTCAAGCGGAACATTTCCTGCTTCTACTTCGCGGAGAATTCGTTCGAAGAGCGCTGTGAGAACCGGGTTTTTCATGACGTCGGGAACCACCTGAAGCAGGTGAAGGCCAAGCTCAGTTGCAACGATCTTTTTGCCCTTGACTTCGAGGTACTTCTTCCGCTTGAGTTCGGCAATGATGGCAGCCCGCGTGGCGGGCGTGCCGATGCCGTCTCCCTCCTTGAGGAACTTCTTGCTCTGCGGGTCGTTCACCGCTTGGTGGATGTTTTCCATGGCACGAATCAGCGTGCCTTCGGTGAAGGCAGCGGGCGGTTTCGTGCGTTCCTCTTCGCAATCGATTCCGGATACGGGCAACTGCAGGCCAGACTTCAGTTCCGGCAGGGCCTGACCTTCATCATCCGCTTTGTCTTCGTCGGCTGCGCTCGTGACAACTTTCCAGCCGGGCTTTGTGACAAGACGCCCTTTGGCTGAGAAGCGTTCCGTTGCAATGCGCAATTCGATGCTGCACGCTAGGTACTCGTGTGCGGGAAGGAAGTTCGACAAGTAGCGCTCGGCGATCAAGCGATAGATTTTTCGTTCGTCGTCGCTGAACTTGGAGCCGTCTGCAGCTTGCTGCGTCGGGATGATGCCGTGGTGCGCCGTGATCTTTTTGTCGTTCCAC
>ERZ779869.1903-NODE-1903-length-18287-cov-28.125439_pt1 | contig 18287 bp, 10 predicted proteins | sample MGYA00511557_ERZ779869 | MGnify/ENA primary metagenome ERZ779869 (study PRJEB29588, sample SAMEA2154620) | human gut metagenome | biome: human gut; feature: human-associated habitat; material: faeces | place: Denmark | collected 2008/2010 ...
GGTCGCCGACGGGTGCGCGGCTGCTGGCGATGCAGGGCAGCCGTCCGCACAGGGAACAGAAGGCACTGGCGGTCTCCTGCGCGACGATGAGCCCGATGTTCCTGCTGGGGACAATCGGAAGCTGGCTGAACAGCCGAATCGCGGGGGCAATTGTGCTGCTGAGCGTGCTGGCGGGCGGCTGCTGCGCGGGGCGACTGGCGAAACGGTGGACGAGGGTTACATCCGCTGAAAAAGTGCCAGAGGCAGCAATGTCCCCTGTCTCCTTCGCACGCGCGGTGGAGGACAGCGCCCGAACCATGCTCCTTGTCTGCGGCACGATGACGATGCTTCGCGTCTTTGCGACGCTGACGGACTTCCTGCCTGATGCGATGCGTCTCCCGCTGACGACGCTGCTGGAAGTCACGACGGGCGCGGTGACGATCGCAAACCTGCCGGCACCTCTGCCTTTGCGGATTGCTCTCCTGTCCGCAGCGACGGGTTTCGGCGGCTGCGCAGTCATCATACAGAACCGCGCGCTGTACCCGCGGGGATTGATGCGGCTGGGCGAACAGCTGGCGTGGCAGGCGCTGCACGGCGTGATTTCGGGGGCATTGGCGCTGGGAATTGCGCTGCTGGTGCTGAGCGCGGGCGGAAATTTGTAACAGAAAATTTGTGATGGATAGCTGAAAGAATCCGGATTACAGCTTGTCAACTGGGGAAAAAGCAAGTATAATATATTCTGCGGAGTTCTGCGAAATTCTCCGCATCAGCAAAAAAGAAACCCGTCGGCTTCGGCGGAATTGAAGGAGTACCCAGAAAAAATGAAAAAACAGAATGCAGCGATTTGGTGCGCCCTGCTGCTGGTTGCCTTGCCCATTGCAGTGCTGCTGCTTGTGCCGTCGCCTTCCGCGCGGATTGTGGACGTGGTGCAGCCGCTGATGGAGTCAGAAGAGATTGATTATTGGAATCCCGACATCTTCTTTCTGACGAAATACGGCTTGACCGCTGCTATCAGCGTTCTGTGCGGTTTGGCGCTGACACTGCTGTACTCGCGCAAGCGCCTCTCGCTGGACACCCGCGCGGCAATCTGCACGGTTGGCGGCTTTGGCGCGCTGGTGGGCGCACGCGTGCTGTATATGCTTGCCCGGTATTCGTACATCATGGTTGATTTGGGCGGCAGCACGTTCTTCTGGCAGTTCTGGCAGGGCGGTTATACGCTCTATGGCGGCATCCTCGGCGGCATGGGCGCGATTACGCTGTATGCGAAACTGACGAAGCAGAAGGCGCTGCCTCTGCTGGACGCGGTGACGCCCGGCGCGCTGCTGGCGCTGTGCGGTCTGCGCCTTGCCGAGGGTTTCACGGGGCAGGGCTTCAGCAAACAGATGGACGATATCTGCTGGTACTTCCTGCCTTTCCAGAATGAGGACGGGCAGATGCTGGTTTGGGCATATGAAGCCATCGTTGCGGCAGTCGCACTCGTGATTGTGCTGGTGCAAGGGCGCAGGCAGAAAATCGCCGGGCGGACGCTGGAAACCGGGCTGACCATCATCAGCGTGATGCAGGTGCTGCTCGATTCGTGGCGCGCGGATGAGCTTATCCGCTTCGGCTTTGTCCGCCTGAATATGCTCATGGCGGCGCTGACGCTGGCGGTGCTGCTGGCATCACGCCTGACCCGCTGCATCCGCCGGGATGGGCTGAAAAGAATCAGCATTGCGCGCATCGTGATGCTGATGCTTGGCGCGGGCGTGTGCATCGCCGTGGAATTTGCGCTGGACAAGTCTGCCATCAACAACGGAATACTTTATGGGGTGATGATGCTCGCACTTGTGCCGATGTTCATCGCCGTGCTGCTGGATGACGGCCGCATTCAGACCGCCGAAGAAAGGAAATAAGCCATGCAGGTGACGCAACCGAACGAATTTTACAAGGGTCTGCCGAAAGAGGACGTATTCTTCGTCAAGGACGACCAGAACAACCCCGTCGGCGAGGGATTCCTGATTTATCAGTATCAGCCGACGATTTTCCCTTCGCGCCCGGTCAACATCTATTTCAGCATGACCAGCAAGCCGGAAGGCGAATACTGGCTGCTGGGGTCGCTTGCGGCGCGCGCGCGGCAGCTGCGCAATCAAGCGCCCGGTGCGGCGGCACGGCTGTACACAGCCGTGGATGTGCAGGACGAGCGCCAATTGGCGTTTTATGAGCACAACGGCTTCAAGATGGATTACACCGAGGATTTGGTGCGCCTGAACGACCCTGACGAAGTGCCGCAGCTGTTCAACTGCTCGTGCATCACGCTTCCGCTCAACACCGTGCAGGAGCAGATGGATTTGGTGTCGCGGATGCGCGGCGCCGGGTTCAGCTACTTTGACCACGGCTTCCTGCTTCAGCAGATGAATCGGCAGAATTTCGCCGCGCTGGGCATCCTGTATGGGTCGAATCTGGTTGGTGCGTGCGTCGCCGCGGGGCAGTACACGTCGGCGGAGGTTATGGGGCTGTATATCGTGCCGGAGTTCCAGCGCAAGGGCTTGGGCACGCGTTTGCTCCAGCAGACGAAACAGGCGCTGGCGAGCACGGGCGTGACGGATTTGACGATGCGGGTGATGAGCGACAGCGAGCCGCAGGTGCGCTTGGTGCAGCGGTTCCGTGCGGAATTGGTGGAACACACGAGTGTGTTCCCCTCGATGCAGATTTAAGAGGGGCGTGGCGATTGCTCTCTTGAATGGCTTCGCGGTGTACGCTTTTGTGACATTATGGTCATGTTGCAGGGGGAATCGCCTCTGCGGAGGCGACCAAAGGGCTTTCCGATCGCCCTTTGGAAACCTTCGGTGCGCACACTCCTGTTTATTGGTTTTAACCGAAAGTTTTTAGTTAGTGTACCTTTCGTTCCCTCAATAAACACTACCATATAATAACATTCGGAAGCGAAGGCGAAGGGGTCAAGGGGGCGACCGCAGACATTCGTCTGTTTTCATTGCCCCCCTGTCGCCTCCGCGGAGACGAAATTCCTGCGTAAACACACGAATGCAGTATAAAAAAGTTACCAACTCAATCGCGCGAAAAGGTCAAGGGAGAACCTCCCTTGTAAGGAGAAAGCATCATGGGCATTGTGTCGCTGAAAGACTACCGCTGGGATGGCAGCAAGAAGCTCGAATTGAAGGACGCGGAGACGGGCGCGCCGGAGTTCGTGGATAAAAAGACGCTCAAGGCGCAAACGATGGAGAACCTTGCGGAAGCGGTGGCACTGCAGGATAAACTCTATGCGCAGGGGCGCGAGGGCATCCTGATTGCCATTCAGGCGCGTGACGCGGCGGGCAAGGACAGCCTCATCAAAAAAGTGTTTGGGCAGCTGAACCCGGCGGCGCTGGAAGTCGCGGCGTTCAAAGCGCCCAGCAAGGAAGAACTCAGCCATGATTATCTCTGGCGTATCATCCGCACCGTTCCGCCGCGTGGGAAAATCGGCGTGATGAACCGCGGCCACTACGAGGACGTGCTTGTGACGCGCGTGCACCACATGGAGAAGGGCTATGCCATGCCGCCGCGCGTGACGGATGATTCGAATTTCTACCCTAAGCGTTATCGGCAGATTTGCAATTGGGAACAGTACCTTTACGAGAACGGATACCGCGTCGTCAAGGTGTACCTGAACGTCAGCCGTGACGAGCAGAAGCGCCGCTTCCTGGACAGGCTGGAACGCGAGGATAAGCACTGGAAGCTCTCGGTGGATGACATGCGCGAACGCCGCCTGTGGAAGCAGTATGACGAAGCGTTCGAGGATGCCATCAATGCGACCGCGACGAAGGAATCCCCATGGTACGTCCTTCCGGCGGATGACAAGTGGTTCACGCGCTACCTGATGAGCGAAATTCTGCTGGATGTGCTGATGGATGTGAACCCGGATTATCCGCCGCTTGATCCGGCGGAAGCCGCGAAAGTTCCGGCAATTCTGGCCGAGCTGGAGAATGGCGAATAATCAGCACAAAGTGTATTTTTTGTGGATTTCAAGGGAGAAATATGGAAGTACACATTTTGGTGTGTGCAAACCGGGTTGATTTTATGGGAAAGGCGCGGTATGATGAAGGACGTGCAGGGCGCAATGCCTTGCACGCAACGCCCGAAGGCAGATGCCTGAAATACAAAAGCATACAGCAATACGCCTTATGCGGCTCCTGCACAACGCCGTAGATTTCTCTCTTCCATGCTTCCCCGTCTACCCGATTCGTGGGCTGACGGGGATTCTTTTACTATAATGATACTATTTCCGAATTCACCTGCGCCTTTTCCGCACTGGGAATAGTATGAAACTCATGTCTTTAAGCAATCGCATCCGATTGAACAAAAACCCACGACTTTTCCTGCAAAAGCAAGAGGATTTTTCGCGGTTGATGGCGAATTAAAACGATTCGGACTGCACCTCGCTGTGGAAAAAACGGCAGAGCGTGCAGAACGGAAAACCAATCATTTTCCGGGCGTTTTCGCTGGTGGTGGCGGCGGAAAGCCCGACGGACGAGGTACTGGAATGGAAACAAACACCTATTATTATGCGGGCATTGACATCGGTTCTACCACCGTCAAGCTGGTGCTGCTGAACGAAGCGGGAGAAATGGTCTGGGGCGAATATCGCCGCCACTGCGCGCACACGCAGGAGACACTGGCGGAGATGATGCGGGAAGCGCGGAAGAAACTCGGCGCGTGCCGCGTGAAGGTGCGCATGACCGGATCGGGCGCAATTTCGCTGGCGGAGGCGCTGCGCGTCGGGTTCGTACAGGAGGTCGTCGCGGTGGCGGAAGCGCTGCAGAAGGCCGCGCCGCAGACCGACGTCGCCATCGAATTGGGCGGCGAGGACGCGAAGATTATCTATTTCACCGGCGGATTGGAAGAGCGCATGAACGGCGTGTGCGCGGGCGGCACGGGGTCTTTTATCGACCAGATGGCGGCGCTGCTGAAAACCGATGCGCCCGGCTTGAACGAACTGGCAAAGCGCTATCATGAGCTGTATCCCATTGCGGCGCGCTGCGGCGTGTTTGCCAAGAGCGACATTCAGCCGCTGATTAACGAGGGCGCGGCGCGTGAGGATCTGGCGGCGTCGATTTTTCAGGCGGTTGTGAACCAGACGATTTCCGGGCTGGCGTGCGGCAAGCCGATTCGCGGGCATGTGGCGTTCTTGGGCGGACCGCTGCACTTCCTGTCCGAACTGCGGCAGGCGTTTGTCCGTACCCTGCACCTGACGGAGGAAACCGCGATTGTGCCGGAAAATTCGCACCTCTTTGCGGCGACGGGCGCGGCGATGGCGGCGCTTTCGGGCGGCGAGGACGAAGCTGTGCCGATGGACAGCCTGCTCGAACGCCTTGAGCACGGCGTCATGCTGACCTTCGGCTTGAAGCATCTGCCGCCGCTGTTCCGCAATCAGGAGGAATATGCGGCGTTCAACCGCCGCCACGCACAGGCGAAGGTGCAGCGCGGTGATTTGGCAACGTATTCCGGCAAGTGCTATCTGGGCATTGACGCGGGCTCGACGACGACGAAAGTCGCGCTGATTGGCGAAAAGGGTGAATTGCTGTACAGCTACTACGCGGGCAATTCCGGCAGCCCGATTGAGACGGCGCGTACGGCGATGCGCGAACTGATGGAGAAGATGCCCGACACGGCGGTGATTGCGCGCTCCTGCTCTACCGGCTACGGCGAAAGCCTGCTGAAATCGGCGTTCCGGCTTGATGACGGCGAGGTGGAGACGATTGCGCACTGCACCGCGGCGGCGTTCTTTGACCCGAAAGTGGACTGTGTGCTGGATATCGGCGGGCAGGACATGAAGTGCATCAAGCTGAAAAACGGCTCGGTGGACACGATTCTGCTGAATGAAGCGTGTTCGTCCGGCTGCGGCAGCTTCTTGGAGAACTTCGCAAACTCGATGGGCTACACGGCGGAAGGATTCGCGGCGGAAGCCCTCTTCGCGCCCGCCCCGGTTGATTTGGGAACGCGCTGCACCGTGTTCATGAACTCCAACGTCAAGCAGGCGCAGAAGCAGGGCGCGACGATACAGGACATCAGCGCGGGTCTGGCGTGTTCGGTCATCAAGAATGCGCTGTTCAAGGTCATCAAACTCGCTGATCCGAAGGAACTGGGGCAGCATATCGTCGTGCAGGGCGGCACGTTCCACAACAAGGCGGTGCTGCGCGCGTTCGAGCAGCTTGCGGGCGTGGAAGCCGTCTGCCCGGATATTTCCGGCATGATGGGCGCGTTCGGTGCGGCGCTGATTGCGCGAGACCGGGCATCGGGCAGCGATACACCCTCCTCTACCCTGCCGATTCAGGACATTCTGGGCTTGCAGTGGCAGACGCGGACGGCGCGCTGTCAGGGCTGCACGAACCACTGTATGCTGACGGTCAGCCTCTTCCCCGGCGGACGGCGGCACATCACAGGCAACCGCTGCGAAAAGGGGCTGGGCAAAACCGCAACGGGCGAAAAAGGCCCGAACGTGATGGCGTACAAGCTCAAGCGCATGTTTGACTATCAGCCGCTGACCGCTGAACAAGCCACGCGCGGCGAACTGGGCATTCCCCGCGTGCTGAACATGTATGAGAACTTCCCGTTCTGGATGACGCTGCTGACGAAGCTGGGCTTCCGGGTGGTGCTGTCTCCCGCGTCCAGCCGCGCAATCTACGAGAAGGGCATGGAGTCCATCCCGTCGGAAAGCGAGTGCTATCCGGCGAAGATGGCGCACGGGCATGTGCAGTGGCTGATTGATCAGGGCGTCGGGACAATCTTCTATCCGAGCGTGTTTTACGAGCGGCAGGAGGATATGAAGACCCAGAATCACTTCAACTGCCCGATGGTCGTGGCGAATCCGGAGAATATCGCCAACAACGTCGAGGATGTGACCGAAGGGCGCGTGCGGATGCTTAAACCGTTCCTCGCGCTGACCAGCGAAAAGACGGCGGCGGATGCGCTCGTGCGCTTCTTCCGCAAGACCTTCAATATTCCGGAGCAGGAGGTGCGCGACGCGGTTCACGCGGGCTGGGACGAGCAGCAGTGTGCCAAGACCGACGTGCGCGCCGAGGGTCTGAAGGTGCTGCAATGGATGGAGGAAAACCATCGGAAGGGCATCGTGCTGGCGGGTCGCCCGTACCACGTTGACCCGGAAATCAACCACGGAATGCCGGAGCTGATTGCCTCCTATGGGCTGGCGGTGCTGACTGAGGACAGCATCCCCGCTTCCTTCCACGGTGAGCATCCCCTGCGCGTGAGCGACCAGTGGGTGTACCATTCCCGCCTGTATGTGGCGGCGCAGTTTGTCAGCCAGCGGGATGATTTGGAGCTGATTCAGCTCAACTCCTTCGGCTGCGGGCTGGACGCCGTGACGACCGATCAGGTGGCGGAGATTCTGGAACGCTGCGGCAAGCTGTATACGCTCATCAAAATTGACGAGGTGAACTCGCTGGGCGCGGCGCGCATCCGCGTGCGTTCCCTGCTGGCGGCGATGGCGCAGCGCGAAAAGCGCGGCATCGTGGCGCATCCCGTTCCGGCAACGTATCATCGCGTGGAATATACCCGCGACATGCAGAAGAAGGGCTATACCATTCTTGCGCCAAACATGTCGCCGATTCATTTCCGTCTGCTTCAGCCGGTGCTGGAGAAGCATGGGTATCACATCGTCATGCTGGAAAACGATACACGCTCCGCGATTGATACGGGCCTCAAATTCGTCAACAACGACGCCTGCTATCCGTCCATCATCACCGTCGGGCAGATGATGGAAGCCGTGCTGTCCGGCAAGTACGACACCGACCGCCTTGCCCTCGCCATGACGCAGACGGGCGGCTGCTGCCGCGCAAGCAACTACGTCGGTTTCATCCGCCGCGCGCTGGCGAAAGCCGGACTGGGGCATATCCCGGTTATCTCCATTAACGCCAACGGCATGGAAACGAACGAGGGCTTCCACTTCACCCTGCCGATGCTCATCGGCGCGGCGCAGGCGATTGTTTTCGGCGATTTGCTGATGCGCTGCCTGTATCGGGTGCGCCCCTACGAAATCGAGGCGGGAAGCGCCAACCGGCTGGCGGAAACATGGTCGCAGAAGATCATCGACCATCTGGTGAACGGCACGGGACGCTACGGCGACCTCTGCCAGCAGTTAGTGGACGACTTTGACCATCTGCCGATTCACGAGGACATGAAGAAGCCGCGCGTGGGCATCGTCGGCGAAATTCTGGTGAAGTATATGCCCGTGGCGAACAACCACTTGGTGGATCTGCTGGAAGAAGAGGGCGCGGAAGCCGTTGTGCCCGACCTGATGGACTTCATGAACTACTCCGTCTACAACGGCAAGTTCAAACACGAGTATCTGGGCAAGGGCTGGACAAGCGAGGCGAGCGCGGTACTGGGCGTGAAGGGCATTCGCGCGCTGCGGCGCCCCGCGTTGAAGGCTTTGGAAAAGTCCAAGCGCTTTGAACCGCCGATGCATATTGAGCAGATTGCGGAGCTGTCCGACCCATTCCTTTCGCAGGGCAATCAGTACGGCGAAGGGTGGTTCCTGACGGGCGAAATGGCGGAACTGCTGCTGACGGGCGTGCCGAATATCGTGTGCATTCAGCCGTTTGCGTGCCTGCCGAACCATGTGGTGGGCAAGGGGGTCATCAAGCAGCTGCGGAAGAAGTATCCGCAGGCGAATATCTGCGCGGTGGACTTTGACCCCGGCGCGAGTGAGGTAAATCAGCTCAATCGCGTGAAGCTGATGCTTTCCGCCGCACGGAAAAACATGGAGCAGGCGGCAAAAGAAGAATAAGCACGCGGAAGGAGTATGGGAAAAGCGACCAACTCAATCGCGCGAAAGGGGTCAAGGGGGAAATTCCACCTTGCAGGGTGCAGGGGCGGCGCCCCTGCTGGGGCTTGGGGCAACGCCCCAATTGTTTCACGGGCGACCAGTATGCCCAACGCGCTCAACAAAGGCGCAGGCAGCGAAGCGTCCCTGCCAGTAACTTCGCGCTCCCGCAGGAGCGCCCCCAAGCTGCTCTTTTGACCAACTCAACATTGTCGCGCCAAATGGGCGCGACCGACCAGCATGGGAGAAGGTTTTCTCTCGATGCTGGTCTTTTTCATTGCAGGAGAAAAACGGAGAGCGTATCCTGCCGTAATAGAAAACCCCCGGCAGCCATCGGACAAATTGTCCGCATTTGCTGCCGGGGTTGCGCTATGCTGTTGGAAAATGCACTTACGCCTGCTCGAACTGCGAGTTGTACAGCTCGGCGTAGAAGCCGCCTTTTTGCAGCAGTTCTTCGTGCGTGCCGGATTCGATGATGTCGCCGTGGCGCATGACCAGAATCTTGTCCGCGTTCTTGATGGTGGAAAGGCGGTGCGCAATGACGAACGAGGTACGTCCCTTCGTCAGCGTGTCCATTGCCTGCTGAATCAGCATTTCTGTGCGTGTATCGACGGAGGACGTCGCTTCGTCGAGAATCAGCATCGGCGCGTTTTCAATCATCGCGCGGGCGATCGTCATCAGCTGCTTCTGTCCGGCGGAGAGGTTCAGTTTGTCGGAAAGCAGGGTATCGTAACCCTCCGGCAGGGTGTGGATGAGGTGGTACAGCCCCGTTGCGCGGGTCACTTGGTCAAGCTGCTCGTCCGTGATGCCCTTCTTGCCATAGCAGAGGTTGTCGCGGATGCTGCCCTCGAAGAGCCAAGTGTCCTGCAAGACCATGCCGAAGAGGTCGTGCACATGCTCGCGCGTCATCTGCGACAGCGGCACGCCGTCAATGCGAATTTCGCCGCCGCCCAGCGGATAGAACTTCATCAGCAGATTGACCATCGTGGTTTTGCCCGCGCCAGTCGGACCGACGATGGCGACCTTCTGACCCGGCTGCACATGCTCGGAGAAGTCGTGAATGATGATTTTATCCGGCGTGTAGCCGAAGCGGACGTGGTCGAACGCCACTTCGCCGCGGACGGTTTTCGTCTGCGCGGGCAGGTGGGATTCGTCGGGCATTTCCTTCGCTTCGAGGAACTCAAAGACACGCTCTGCCGCCGCCGCCGCGGATTGCAGGTTCGTCGCCGCCTGTGCTAACTGGCTCAGGGGCGAGGTGAACAGGCGCACATACATCATGAAAGCGACAATCACGCCGAAGGTAATCGTGCCGTTCATCGCCAGCACCGCGCCGACGACGCATACCGCCACATACGCGAAATTGCCGATGAAGCCCATCAGCGGCATCATCAGGCCGGACATGAACTGGCTCTTCCAGTCTGTCTCCTGCATTTTGCCGTTGATGCGGTCGAACGCCTGCTGTTCGCGCTGCTCTGCGCCGAAGAGACGCACGACATTGTGCCCTGTGTAGATTTCTTCAATATGGCCGTTCAGGTCGCCCAGCCACCGCTGGCGCGCGACGAAGTACTTCTGCGAGCGGCTCATGATGCCCTGCATCAGCCCGAAGCCCAGCATCGACGACACAATCGCCGTCAGCGCCATGACCCAGTTCGTTGAGAGCATCATGACGACACTGCCGATGAACATCGTCACGGCGGAGACAAGGCTGGTCAGGCTGTTCTGCAGCGTCTGGCCGATGGTGTCCACATCGTTGGTGACGCGGGAGAGCACGTCGCCGGTGGAGGTGGACTGGAAGTAGCTGACCGGCAGGCGGTTGATTTTGTGGGATATGCCGTCACGCAAGCCCCGGTTGACCTTCTGCGTGACGACGGTCATCACCAGTCCCGTCATAAAACTCAGCAGCGCGCCGACGACATAGAGAATTATCAGCGTGATGCAGATTTTCTGGATGGCGGGCATGTCAATCTCGCCGCGCAGCCCGGCGGTAATCAGGTTGGTGATTTCGCTGATTTTGTTCGGGCCGATCAGGCGGATAATGACGCCCGCCAAGTCGCCCAGAATCGCGATGCAAATGACCGGATAGAAGGGCTTGCAGTGGCGGATGAGCTTCCCCAGCGAACCGCGGAAGTCCTTCGCCTTTTCGCCCGGTACGCCCGGCCCGCGCATTCCGGGATGACCGCCCGGACGGCGTTTCGTTTCACTCATGACGCAAGTTCCTCCTTTGACAGCTGAGAATATGCGATTTCCTGATAGACCTTACAGCTTTCCATCAGCTCGCGGTGCGTGCCCTTGCCGACAATCGCGCCGTCCTCAATGACGAGGATGCAGTCCGCGTCGCGAATCGTACCGATGCGCTGTGCGACGATGATGTTCGTCGTGCCGCTGGTTTGCTCGCGGAGCGCCTGACGCAATGCATGGTCGGTCTTGTAGTCCAGCGCGGAGAAGGAGTCGTCAAAGACGAGGATTTCCGGGTCGCGCGCCACTGCGCGGGCAATGGACAAACGCTGCTTCTGCCCGCCGGAGAAGTTCGAGCCGCCCTGCGCGACCGTGCCGGAATACCCGACTTCCGGGGATTCGACAAATTCCGCCGCCTGCGCGATGGAAACCGCCTTGCGGATGGCAGCGCCCGACGCTTTGTCCTCGCCGTAGCCGACGTTGCTGCTGACCGTGCCGGCGAACAGGAACGCCTTCTGCGGCACAAAGCCGATCTTGCTGCGCAGGGCGTCCTGCGTGTAGTCACGCACGTCCACGCCGTCTACCAGCACCTGCCCGCTTGTTGCGTCATACAGGCGCGGAATCAGGTTGATGATGCTGCTCTTGCCGCAGCCCGTCGCGCCGATGAGGGCAACCGTCTGTCCGTGATGTGCGGTGAAGGAGATGTGGTGGATGGTGTCGCCGTCGGCATCGGGATAGCGGAAGGAGACGTCACGGAACTCGATTTCGCCCTTCATTCCGGGCTTGCCCTGCGTTTCCTTACCGTCCACAATGCGCGCCTTCGTGTCCAGCACCTCATTGACGCGGCCCGCGGAAACGGTCACGCGCGGCAGCATGACGAAAATCATCACCAGCATCAGGAACGCCATGATGACCTGCATCGCGTACTGCATAAAGACCACCATGTCCGAGAACAGCCCGATGCGCTCCATCATCGCGGCGGGCGACGTGACCGCAATCGCGCTGATGAGCGCCGCACCGATCCAGTAGATGCCCAGCGTCAAGCCGTTCATTGCCAGATTCATGCCCGGGTTCATGACGGACATGGCGATGTTCGCCTGCTGGCTGTTGCGGGTCATTTCCTCGTTTGCCTTGGCGAATTTGCCCTCCTGATAGTTTTCCGCGTTGTAGGCGCGGACGACCTGCAAGCCCGTCAGGTTCTCACGCGTGATGCGGTTCAGGTTGTCCGTCAGCGTCTGCATCTTCTTCATGCGCGGCACGGCGTAGAGCATGATGAACACCAGCAGCACGCACACGAACGCAATCACGCCGCCTGTCAGCAGCGACCATTCCCAGCTCTTCGTGCTAATTTTGCCCACGGCAATGAACGCCATAATCGGCGCTTTAATCAGCGACTGCATCCCGAAGGAAAAGAACATCTGCAATTGCGAAATGTCGTTGGTTGTGCGGGTAATCAGGCTGGCGGTGGAGAAACGGTTGATTTCCTCGTTTGAGAAGCCGACCACCTTGCGGTACATTTCGCCGCGCAGCCGAGCGGAGAAGCGTGATGCAATCTGTGCGGTAAAGAATGTCGTGCAGACCGTCAGCAGCATTGACCCCAGCGCGCACAGCAGCATCTTGCCTCCTGCGAGCAGGATATCGCTCATCTGGCTGCCTTCCGTCTGCACCAGACGGGTGATTTCCGACATATAATCAGGCAAGGCTAAGTCAAGCAGCACCTGCCCAACAATCAGCACTACACAGGCGGCGACGAGCAGCCACTCTTTCCACCTGAGGTGTTTCAAAATCCGTAGCATGGGTTTCAATCCCTCCTTTTCCGTTTGCGTCCGCCATCATACCATAGAAAGATGGATTCAGAATGAACTGGCAGAACATTTTTCAAGATTTTTGGCACTTCGCAGGGAAATTGCGCCTTGATGCGTTTATTTAGGTAGGGAAATACCTCTAAAGGAGCTGAGAGCGATGAAGAAACGGTGGATTCTGCTGATTTTGCCCTTGATGATGATGGTAATGCCTGTTGCCTCCGCGAACGGCTGGGGCTTGCCCGAGGCCTTGGTGCCGCTTGTGTCGAACACGAATGATTATGACGACTATTATCATTTGGCGGATGATTATGCGCGGAAGGAGAATAGCGCGCGCATCATCATGCAGAGCCGCTATCACAATCAGCTGATTGCGGCGGAAAAGGGCGCGGACGGCTGGAAGAGTGTTATTGTCTCGACGACTGCCGTCTATCAGCCGTCGGAGCAGAGCACATCCGGGAAGCCGAAGCTCGCGCGCATCAATAACGGCTTTGAGTTGGCGTATCCGAAGGTGAAAGAACTGTATCGCTTTGAGCGCATCAGCAATGACCGGGGCGAAACGGCGTATACGCTGACGTATGCGAAGATGGGCGGCGTGGAGGTGGAGCGGCAGGAATCCTACCGCTATCTGGTAACGCAGGGCGAAGACAGCGCAATGTGGGTGACGGAAGTCACACTGGAAAACTTCAACATCCACAATATGCCCCGCCGCGGCGTGGGCGACGTGCGGCGGATGCGCGATGTATACAGCAGCATGGCGCTGTACGAGAATTACGACGCTGTGGGCTGGATTGGCGCGCAGAATGTTCCGGGGAAGAAAAGCGGCAAGCAGTCGTACCCGGTCTATGCCGCGCCGAGTACGGAGGCGTCCCGCGCGGCGAAGGGGAAAGCGTCGTTCAGCACGGGGGATGAGTATCGCCTGTATTGCACCGAAGGAGACTGGTCGCTGATTGAATACCGCGTCAGCCTGCGGACAAGCCGCTTTGGCTGGGTAAAGATTGGTCAGCCGACCCAGAGCCAGCGCCTGCATATCCCGATGCTGACGGCGTATGACACCTACCTGACCGACGATCCGCACGTCAGCGAGTACCATCAGGCGGAACTGCCCGCCGGGACGAAGCTGACGATGTGGTATCTGCTGGGCGTGAACGACGACTGGGCATATGCCTACGTAGAAGCGACGGTGGACGGCAAGCCGATGTGCGGGTTTGTGCCGCGGCGCGACGTGGTGATTGACGAAGTGGAACTGCCGGACGAAGCAGCGAAATATGTCGGCAGCTGGTATCTGTATTCCGGCAGTGAAATCGGCTATCTGTACCTTCGGCTGGACGCGGACGGGCGCTTCTACTGCTCAGACACCGACGGCGCGCAGCCCTACGGCGGCACATGGTGCGTGGTGCAGAATCCGATGGCTGGGGAGGACAACTTCTGGATTTCGGCGGAAAGCATCCTTGTGCTGAATTACAGCGACAGCATGACGATGCGCTTCGGCGTGGACTATATCGTGTCCACGACAGAGGAGGACGGCGAAGGGTTGACCCTGCCGCTGGTGAATCTCGCCTACGGGGAGGGCGGATGCACCTACGTCCCCTATGGCGCGGTGGACAGATACGGCAATTGGGTGGCAACGGCGGACGGAAGCGTGCGCCAAATGACGCTGCCGATTCAATAATGCAAAGGAGCTGAGAGCGATGAAGAAACGGTGGATTCTGCTGATTTTGCCACTGATGATGGCGCTGATGATGAATGCCGCGTCCGCGAACCAATGGGGACTGCGAGGGCAGGCGCTGAACATCGTGGAACACACGCATGATTACGACGAATATTCCTGCGTGGCGGATGACTACAAGTCCCAAACCAACGCAACCCGCGTCATTTTGGGCAGTCGCTATCACAATCAGCTGGTCGCGGTGGATGAGGTGAAAGACGGCTGGAAGGACGCTATTTTCTCGACGACTGCCGTCTATCAGCCGTCGGAATTGGAAGAAACGGGTTATCCCAAAATCACACGCACGAAGAACGGCTTTGAATTGGCGTACCCGGATATTGATGAACGGTACTATTTTGAGCTGTCGCACAACAATGAGGGGAGAACCTTTTACACGCTGATGGAAGCGCAGATGGGCGATGTGAAGGTGGAGCGGATAGCATCTTACGGCTATCGGGTGACGCTGGGCGAGGACAGCGCCATGTGGATGACCAAAATCACGCTGGAAGACTTCAACATCCACAACATGCCGAAACGCGGGCCGGACGACGTGCGCCGAATCAACGAAGCGAGCGAAGGACTGCAATACTTCGCCTGTTTGTATCCGGAGGTGGTTTCGGGGCAGAAGAGCGGCAAGAAGTCCTATGCCGTGTATTCCGCGCCGGACACGTCCTCTTACCGCGCGGCGAAGGGGAAAGCATCCGTCAGCACGGGCGACGATTATAAGCTGTACCTCACCGTGGGCGACTGGGCGCTGATTGAGTACCGCGTCAGCCTGCGGACGAGCCGATTCGGCTGGGCGCAGTTGGGCAAGCACGGCGACGCGACGACGGACGAGATTGTGCATGTGCCGATGCTGACAGCGTTTGACACCTATCTGACCGACGACCCGAACGTCAGCGAATACCATCAGGCGGAACTGCCTGCCGGGACGAAGCTGACGGCACTGTCCCATCCGGATAACCAGTGGGCGTATGTGTACGTCGAAGCGACGGTAGACGGCAAAATCACCCGCGGCTTCGTGCCACAGCGTGACGTGGTGTTTGATGATGTGGAATTGCCAGATGAAGAGGCGAAGTTAGTCGGCAGCTGGCAGATGGAGGCGGGCGGCGAGTTCTGGGACAATTATCTCCGACTGGACGCGGACGGGAAATTCTACGGCTCGGACTGCGACGGCGCGCAGCCGTATCACGGCACATGGAGCGTTGTGCAGACACCCGCGGACAGCAACCTCTACTGGAGGGGCGACATTCCGACAATCGTCTTCCGCTGTGTCAACGGCACGGTGTACCGCTATGGCGTCGGTGTGTCGGAATCCGCTGATTACGAGGTAACGGAGGGTGACTATTGCCGCAGCATGAGCCTCATCACCTGCGAGGGCGGCACGGGGTATGTCTCCTATGGGGTATATGGCGAAGGCGGCGGCATCATCACGGACGAGAACGGCAAGCTGATTTTGAAAGAACTGGATGTGACGAACGAGCTGAATTGGGGCGAATACTGGGAAGAAGAGGGGAACGGATGAGAAATTCTCAAAAAAAAGCGTCAAAAAAGTGTCAAAAGTGATGGAAATCCTGCGCAACCTCTTGCAAAATGGCGGCAAATTGGGTAGAATATGAGGTGGGAAATGATACTCTTTCCAGATTCGCCTGTGCCAGCTGCTTGCGTCTTTTCCCCTCTGGCGTCCGGTCGTTCCACTTAGCGTAGCGCTGCTACGCTGCGTTGCACTCCCGTTAGCCAGAGTGAAAAATTCGCGGCGCATCTTGGCACATTCTTATCTGGAAATAGTATAACCCCGTTTGAACGACTAAAGGAGGTATATTCCAATGGCAGTGAAAGTTGCTATCAATGGCTTTGGCCGTATTGGCCGTCTGGCGTTCCGTCAGATGTTCGGCGCTGAGGGCTACGAGGTGGTCGCGATTAACGACCTGACCTCTCCCGCGATGCTGGCTCACCTGCTCAAGTATGACACCGCTCAGGGTTCCTACTGCGGCAAGATCGGTGAAAACCTGCACACCGTGGAAGCGACCGAAGACTCCATCATCGTGGACGGCAAGGAAATCAAGATCTATGCCGAAAAGAACGCGGCGGATGCTCCGTGGGGCAAGCTGGGCGTGGACGTCGTGCTGGAGTGCACCGGCTTCTACTGCTCCAAGGAAAAGTCCATGGCGCACATCGCGGCTGGCGCGAAGAAGGTCGTCATCTCTGCCCCCGCTGGCAATGACCTGAAGACCATCGTCTACAACGTCAACAACGACACCCTGACCGCGGAAGACCAGATCATCTCTGCTGCTTCCTGCACCACCAACTGCCTCGCGCCCATGGCGAAGGCTCTGAACGACAAGTATCCGATCGTGTCCGGCATCATGACCACCGTTCATGCGTACACCGGCGACCAGATGATTCTGGACGGCCCGCATCGCAAGGGCGACCTGCGTCGTGCCCGCGCTGGCGCGCAGAACATCGTTCCGAACTCCACCGGCGCTGCGAAGGCGATCGGTCTGGTTATCCCGGAACTGAACAAGAAGCTGATCGGCTCTGCTCAGCGCGTCCCGGTCTGCACCGGCTCCACCACCATTCTGGTTGCTGTTGTCAAGGGCAGCGACGTGACCGTTGACTCCGTGAACGCCGCCATGAAGGCGCAGTCTTCCGAGTCCTTCGGCTACAACACCGAGCCGATCGTGTCTTCCGACGTCATCGGTATGCGCTATGGCTCCCTGTTCGACGCTACCCAGACCATGGTCGCGAAGATCGACGACGACACCTATCAGGTGCAGGTCGTGTCTTGGTACGACAACGAGAACTCCTACACCTCTCAGATGGTTCGCACCATCAAGTACTTCGCGGAACTGAAGTAATTGAAGGCGTAAGCGTTCCCAAAAACGAAAGTTTCCTGCTCTCTGCTGGCAACGGCGGGGGGCAGTTTTTTTTGTGGGGAAAACGGGATACGTTATGGGGAACGTGGATAATTATGGACGCTGCGGAAATAAATTTGCCATTTAGCTAAAAATATGCTTGACATTTTTTCGGTGGGGGGGGCATAATGGAAGTAGTTCCTTGGGGGCAAGGAATGAAAGCACGAAAATCAATCTCGAATAGTAGGAGGATACGGAAACATGGAAGGGAAAACTAACGGGCTTCAAATCGCAGGGTTCGTCGTATCTTTGGTTACATGCTTCATTTTTGGGTTTTACGGAATCTCCGGCGTGGTGGGTATTGTACTTTCTGCCATCGGGCGCAGCAAGGCGAAAGAAGTCGGCGGTGCAACGGGTCTTGGCACTGCGGGCATTGTTCTGGGCATCATCAGCGCCGTTGGTGGATTGATTGGTGGCATCTACGCTGTTAGTCTGTTTAGCTAATGTAAAAACAATAAAGTACGCGCCGCTCCCGACACTCCCCCGTCGGCAGCGGCGCATTTTCTATTCACTTCTCCCATTCCACCCCGTTCCCCCGCCGCCCCTTTATTTTGCAGAAGAAGATACCGAGACAACCCTTGATTTCTGCCTGCCACCTATAAATTACAGAATACAAAATATATTATTGTCACCACACTGGCGTAATTTGCCTCGCTGCCTACAATGACGTTCGTACTGTTTGTGGCTTGCAAAAAACTTGACTTTCAATTGGCTCATCTGCCGTATTTGCAACTGAATTCGACGCAAAATTCATTTTCCGACAAACCAACTCCTTGGCGCGGCGAAGTCTGCATCTGACGGCACTGTTTACAAACGAAAGAATATGGAATATAATTATTTTAAGGCAATCCCGCACAAAGAAAGAACAACCAAAAGGACGAAAAAGGGGTATA
>ERZ779869.1923-NODE-1923-length-18184-cov-6.146064_pt1 | contig 18184 bp, 10 predicted proteins | sample MGYA00511557_ERZ779869 | MGnify/ENA primary metagenome ERZ779869 (study PRJEB29588, sample SAMEA2154620) | human gut metagenome | biome: human gut; feature: human-associated habitat; material: faeces | place: Denmark | collected 2008/2010 ...
CACGCCGAGCAGTATCCACCACGGGCCGTTGGTCATCAGCGAACGAATGTCGCCGGCTACGCTGTGATGCGTGCTTTTCGTCTCGGAGGAGGCCTTCACGCGCTCCCGCGTCATGCGGAAGCAAAGGAAGAAGAGCACGGCGCAGAGCACTCCGATGACGGCCGTGGCCGTTTGCCAGCCCCGGGCTTCGGCTGCGATCCTCGCCGCACCGTCGGTCCCGACGAACGGCGGGGTGAAGAGCGTGCAGAGGGGCTCGAAGAGGGCCAAAGCCAGAAAAGACCCGCCGTAGGCGAAGAACATGCGGTAGGAGGAGAAGACCGTACGCTCCTGGGAGTCGGCGGTCACTACGCCGAGCATGGCGCCATAGGGGACGTTGATGGCCGTGTAAACGATCATCATCAGCATGTAGGTCGCATAGGCCCATATCAGTTTGCCCGTATAACCTAAATCGGGCGTCGTGAAGGTCAGCACACCCGCGGCCGCGAACGGCATGGCGATCCAGAGCAGATAGGGGCGATAACGTCCCCAACGCGAGGTAGTGCGGTCGCAAACGATCCCCATGACCGGGTCGATGACCGCATCGGCCAGTTTCGTGATGAGCAGCATCATGGCGGCATGCTCGAGCGACAGGCCGAAAATGTTCGAATAGAAAAAGGGCAGGTAGTAGGAGAAAATCTTCCAGAACATGCTCGATGACATGTCACCGAGCCCGTAGCCGATCTTTTCGGAAAGCGGGGCAGCCATATCGTCAGCGTTTGAGGTTTTTGCCGATCAGCTTGTTGAGCGTTTCGACGCTGTGGCCCGTAGTCAGCCCGTCGGCCGGCGTGTGCAGGCAGTAGTCCACCAGCCGATCGACGGTCGAGGTGGCCACGTGCATGCGGGTGTCGCTCGAGGCGTAGTAGATGAACACACGCCCGTCGGGATCGGCAATCCATCCGTTCGAAAAGAGCACGTTCGAAACGTCGCCCACCCGCTCTTCTCCTGCCGGACCCATCAGCAGACCGCCCGGCTCGGCGATCGGTATCCAGGGACGTTCCAGTTCGGTCATGTAAAGATAGAGTACGTAGCGCAGGCCTGCGGCACACCCCCGGACGCCGTGAGCCAGGTGCAGCCATCCCTGCGGTGTTCGGATCGGATGAGGGCCTTCGCCGTTCTTGACCTCCTTGATGGTGTGGTAGTAGCGGCAGTTGATGATACGCTCCTCGCGTACCTCGGCATGCGTAATGTCGTCGATGAGCGCCCGCCGCCGTTGCCGGCCTCGATGAAACCCTCCTGCGGACGGGTATAGAACGCGTACTTGCCGTCGATGAATTCGGGGTGCAGCACCGCGTTGCGCTGTTGGTGGCGGCTCTTCAGGTCCGGCAGGCGTTCCCAGTTCACGAGGTCTTTCGTACGGGCTATGCCGGCCGAAGCCACGGCCGACGAGAGATCGCCCGGACGGGCTGCGGGGTCCTTGCGCTCGACGCAGAAAACACCGTAGATCCAGCCGTCTTCGTGAGCCGTCAGACGCATGTCGTAAATGTTGGTGGCGGGAATCACATCTTCGGGCATCGTGACGGGATAGTCCCAGAAGCGGAAGTTGTCAATGCCGTTGGGGCTTTCGGCCACGGCAAAGAAAGACTTGCGGTCGGCTCCCTCCACGCGCACCACCAATACATACTTTCCGTTCCACTTGATGGCTCCCGAATTCAGGGTAGCATTCATTCCGATGCGTTCCATCAGGTAGGGGTTGGTCTTCTCGTCCAAATCATAACGCCAAAACACGGGCGTGTGTGCGGCGGTCAGTATCGGATGCTTATAACGGGTGATAATGCCGTTTTCTTTTTCCTGCGGTTCATTACGACGTGAGAGCAACACTTCATGCTCATCGAACAATTGTTTTACTTTATCTTCGAAATTCATATCTTCTCGTTTATTTAAAGGGGTGTTATTTCTTTGTTTTCATATCACGGACGAACAGCGTGCGCGGGTCGGCATGGAACTTCACGAAGTCATTGGCCGAAGCTTGTCCGGGGTAAGGGGCATAGTAATGGTTGGGGCGTTCGCGTGCGTTGCGCCACACCAATACGTAGCTTATGGGATACTTGCTAATGACCGGCATCAGCGTTTCCGTCCACCAGGTAGAGTCGGGCACGGCTTCGTATCCCGTTTCGGTAACGGCGGTCGGCTTATCGTGCGATTGTCCTACTTCCGTCAGTATGGTCAGCGCCTTTTCCATATTGTTCAGATATTCCCGGCGGTCGAACTGGTACGTGTCGAAGCCTATCAGGTCGATGATGTCGTCTCCGGGATAGCGTTCCAGATATTCGGCGGTATTGTTCGGTTCCGTTCCCGGCGAATAGGCATAAAGCAAATGCTTCACACCTTTCTGCTGCATGAATTCATAAGTCATGCGCCACAAGGCTTTGTATTCGGTGGCGCTGCACAGGGCCTGTCCCCACCAGAACCAGCTTCCCGTATGTTCGTGCCACGGGCGGAACAGAACGGGCACTTTCCGTCCGTCGCTTGTGGTGAGCGAGTTCATAAAATCGGCTATTGTGCCCATCCAGCCCATGAACTTATCATGTTGCGCTCCTCCCGGCAGCACCGAGGCCACAACGGTAGAGTCGCTTACATCCCAAGCGTCTTTCCCTGTAACAGGATTGTCCGTATGCCAACTGAGCGACACCATGCCGCCGCGTTCATACTGTGCGATGATTTCGCGGCGAAGGCGTTCTATGGGAACATTGTCCAGGTTCTTGTCGCCGCCCAGTTCAATGCGTCCCAAGTCGAAGGACATCATGGCGGGGTAATCTCCGCATACGCTTTTCACATCGCTGCGGTTCTCGTCTCCATCCCACCCGATGCCATATACAGGGTCGTCGTGATGACCAAACAGGAAATGGTTCTGCCGAGAGACTTCTTTCAGTTCCGTAAGCATCTGCTCCGCTTCGGGAGTACGCCCCGAGGACGTGTTTGGGCTGGTGCAGGCAAGCATTCCGCCTGCCAGCACCACGATTGTTATCATCATTCTTATATCTTTCATCATGGCTTATTGTTTTTTCTCGATTCGGATATTGGCAAAACTATGATCTGTGTTCCAGTCCGAGTTGGGCTGCATAATCCAGAAGAGATTGTTCCATCCGGCATTGATTCCATTGGTAGCCACTTCCGACAGCTCCAGCCGAACGGTACACCAGTTGCCATAAGTATTAAAACTTCCGTTAGCAGAGGGATTCCAAGCATATTGCCCTCCGTTCAGCTGAATGAGATAACCGACAGAAGCGGAATCGTAGAACGGATTGCCGTTGGCGGAGTTTACTTCGAACTTGAACCAATAGTCCGAAGGATTGGCAGCGGCTTCGGCCGGGATGTCACATCCTCCGCACAACAGGCTGTTCCAACTCCATGCGGCATACGATCCTTTGACGCGGAAATAAGAACCGTTCAAAGGAGCGGGCTCGTTGGATCCGTTTCCGGTAGTAATCAGTTCGGTTCCCGCCCAAAAGCCGTAGGCGTCAGGAGTGTCCAGATTCCAAAGAATACCGGTTGTATTGCGATAAGGAACACTGACTGTCTTTGTTCCGCTTGCACTTTCCCAAGAGAAAACGATCGTAGAGTTATCCGAAGTATTTTCGGGTATGACAATGGACATATATTGTTCGGTCAATGAATCTACTTCCAAGGCCACTCCGTTCATCGTGATGGTGGAGGATTCCGTGCCGCCCCCGAATCCATAGAAGTCGAAATAAGCACCGTTTACTTTGATGGAGCTTCCCGGCAGGGCAAACTCATTATACAATCCCGAGATACTGACTTCGGGAATCTGGACCGTAAAGTCTACCGAGGTGTTTCCCAATTCCGTTTCATAGTAAAGCTTGTTGTTCACTTCACCGGGGATGGTGCGGGGTATCGGAAAATAGACGGCATGAGCGGTGGCATAGACTTCGCTCAGTGCTATCTCTACATCATTCAGCATCACCTTTCTTGCGTGGCTCAGATTCTCGCCGGTCAGCTTGATCATGTCTTCAAAGGCTGCTCCGGTGAGTGGAGCAGTCATTTCCGTATCGTCGGCACGATAAATGGCGGAGATGGATGGAGCACCGTTTGAAGTCATTCCGTCATCATATCCATCATTATAAGTCACTATATCCTGGCAGGAAACCAGCGTTGCTGTGGCAGCGGCAAACATCAGCCCGCAGACAGCTATATTCAGCTTTTTCATATTCTGTTTATTTTTTGATTGTACGACAATTCTTTTTCTATGTGTTTAGCTCCAGCCCGGGTTGTTGCTGTCAATGGCATCGTTGGTCGAAATCTCGGCCGACGGGATGGGGAAAAGCAAGTGCTTGGCTTCACGGTGTTTGTTCACCGATGCTTCATCGTAGTTGGTTTTCGTACCGTCTTCGTTGGTTCCGCCAATGGAGTTCATGACATCCAGATACAGTCCCCAGCGAATCAAGTCCCAGCGACGGTCGCCTTCCAATGCCAGTTCCTTGGCACGTTCTTCAAAGATAGCCGAACGTAAAGCGACTTTCGAATCAATGGCACCATTGCCCGAAGTGACAGCCGGATTGGCATTTGAACGGGTGCGGATGGCATTCAGGGCTTTGATGGCTTCGCTATCAACACCGCTGCCCAACTCACACATAGCCTCAGCATAAATCAGCACGATATCGGCATAGCGCAGGAACGGCCAGTAGGCATCCGAACGCTCTACGGTGGGGTCGGTTACATCGGAATACTTGGTGCTGTAGGCCAATGTGGAGCTGCTTACATTGAAGGTGTATTGCACACCGTCGTTGTAGGGAGCCACAGGATCTGCCACTTTGTTTCCGTTTTCATCATAACCGGTTGCCATGAGTTTGTATTCAGGCGTATTGGGATAATAGAAACCGTAATTGTCGCTGGCTTGATAAGAATAGCGAAAACGGTGTTTCACACCTTTGGTGATACGATAATCCTTGCTGTCGAACAGCGTGTACCAATGATAACGGTTGCCAATCCATTGGCCTTGCTGAATCAGACCTTGGGCATTTTCCGTTCCACTAAACCAACGGTGAATGGTATTGCCATACTCTTCGTCGTTGTTCAAGGTTTGCAGCATGAACATGTGCTCTGCCTTGTTATAGTTGCTGCGTTTCCACAGTTCATCATAAGGAAGCAAGTCATAGCTGCCGTACTTTCCACCCATCACGTCCTTGGCATATTGTGCGGCTTTGGTGTAACAGTCTTTGGTGTCGAAACTTTCATATCCGGCGACTTGCGTCTTTCTGAAAGTCTTGCTCGTGGGGAGAACCAGCACTTTCTCACCGTTATTGAACTCATAGCTGGCACCGGTCTTTACTATCATTTCTTCGCCGGCAGTCATGGAACCGGAAGCCATCGTGACATACACTTTGGCCAAGAGACCGGCTGCGGCACCCTGTGCTACATGCCCTTCCTGGAAATCGACATCTGTATTCTTGTACATCACAGGAATGGCTTCTTCAAGCAAGCGGATGATTTCGGCATATACCTCTGCAATAGGGCGGCGGGGCTGTTCATAAGAAGCACCTTCGCTGATAGCCACATTGAACATCGGAATATCGCCGTATGCCTTGGTGAGCATGAAGTAGGCAAAAGCCTTGTTGAACTTCAGTTCCCCGATGGCGTTGGCTTTGACCTTTTCATCCGCTCCCGTAATTTGGTTCACATAGTTTAAAGCTACATTGGCCCGGTTGATTAAGCTGTAGCAACCTTTCCAAACGGCATCGGCCACTTCGTCTCCTTGAAAGTTGCCGGCTCCCAGATTACTGAATGCCCAATCGGGACCGCTTGTATAATCACAGTCCATTTCGAGGACACGGGGGAAGTTCTGCCAACGGAACATGTCATTGGCCCATTTACTATATACGCCTGTCACCCAAAGATTCACGGCAACATTGTCATTACCTACTTGGTCGGGACCTACGAAAGCGTACGGATCTTCGGCCAAAAAATCATCGCAAGATGTAAAGCTACCCATTAAGGCAGCAGAAAGAGCGACACTGAGAAATATATGGTTGAATTTCATTGTTCTTTTTCTTTTAAGTTATTGTTTGCTATTGATATCTCACAATCAAAAAGTGACCTTCATTCCGATGGAATAAGTCCGGCTGCTCGGATAAGAATAGATATCCACTCCACGACGGGAAGCATCGGAACCGAAGGCGTTTACTTCGGGGTCGAACCAGCTATAGTCCGTAATGGTAAACAGGTTGGTGGCACTGGCATAAAAGTTCAAGTTCTTGATACCCTTGAAAGGATTGGCCCAGTTATAGCCAATGTTCAAGTTCTTCAACTTCAGGTAAGAGCCGTCTTCCACATACCGGTCGCTGATAAGCATATTACGTTCGTAGCTTGATACGGCTTTCGGCCATTGGGCGATTGCGGTTGTTTCAGGAGTCCAACGGGTGTCGTAAGCGGCTTGCGGAATGTTGGCTACATTACCCATTTTCACATCCATCAAGTTACCGTTGAAAATGTCGTTGCCCTGGCTGCCCTGGAAGAAGAAACTCAATGTGAAGTTCTTCCAAGAAAAGTTATTGGTGATGCCATATACAAAGTCCGGATTCGTGTCGCCGATGATAACACGGTCGGCATTGGTGATGGCAGGATTATCATCGAAATTGCGATACTTTATTTCGCCTATCATTTTCTGTCCTTTGGCGCGAACGGCGGGATCGGGGTCGGCCATCACTTCAGCCAGATTGTCATAAAAGCCATCTTCTACATAGCCAAATATGGTACCGATGGGGCAACCGTTGCGTTGCAAGAACACCTCGTCGGCCTTATACCACAAGCGGGTAGCGAACTGGTCGGCTTCCAGACCGCCGATCTGGTTCTTGTTGAAAGAGATGTTGGCATCAATGTTCCACTTCAACGGTGTGTTTTGCAACAGGTAGAATTTACCTGAGATTTCCAGACCTTCATTGGTTACATAGCCACTGTTTACCATCATGTTGGCAAAACCTGTACTCAAAGGGATCTTCACTTCTTGCAACAGGTCGCGGGTTTTCTTGTGGTAATAATCCACCGTCAGATTGATGCGTCCATTCAGGAAACCCATATCGAGGCCTACATTGTATTGTGCAGTCGTTTCCCAACGCAAGTCATCGGCTACCGGTCCACGCCAGTCTACTTGGGCAAAACCGCTGTTGATGCCACCGGCAAACGGATAATTAGCAACACTCAGCATAGGCAGGGTACGATAGCTGCCGATACCTTGATTACCCGTTTCACCATAGCTGGCACGGAACTTTAAATTGCTGAAGATGTTCAAGTCCTTGATAAACTTCTCCTCACTCATGCGCCATGCAAAGGCACCCGAAAGGAAACCGGCCCATTTGTTGGCATCAGTAAACTTACTGGAACCGTCGGTACGGTAGGAGGCGGTAAAGATATACTTGTCCAGCAAGGTGTAATTGATACGGCCGAGGAAAGAAGCCAATGCCGCATCGCCACGGTCGCTTTGCAGCTTGCCGGGCTTGGTACCGAGGCTCATGTCATAGTCTTGTGTCAAGTCATTGGGAAATCCGGTGGCGCTCATTGACTTGCTGCCCCAATTGGTCTTTTCTGCCGTGAAACCTACTACGGCATTGATGCCATGCACTCCGAAAGTCTTGTCAAAAGTGAACAAAGATTCGGTCGTGATTCCCATGTACCAATTGTCCGATTGTCCTGCTTTACCGTTGATGCCGTTCTGTCCCGATCCTTCTTGGGTTTGCTGACCGAAGTAAGTACCGCGATTGTGGTTGGTATAACTGATACCTAAATTCTGACGGAATTTCAAGAAAGGGAACAACTTGACTTCTGCATACGATGACGTGAATACATTGATGGCCTTCAGGTGATCCTTTGTATCATTGATGTAAGCGTATGGATTGGATGCCAGCCAGCTCAATTCGTCATTGGTTGTCTGGTCCATGTGTGTCGGGTCGTAATTGGGCGGGAAAATCAATGACGAACGAATCACACCATAGTCATTGGAGTTTGTTTTGCTGAAATCGGTTTCAGTGTGGGTAAAGTTCATGTTCATTCCCATTTCCAGCCATTTGTACATTTTGCGACCGATGTTGGCACGCAGTGCATAACGGGTAAAACCGGACTCTTTGATAATACCATCCTGATTCAGGAAGTTACCGGAGAAGGCATGCCATCCTTTTTCCGAACCGCCGCTTACACTCAAGTTGTATTCTTGCGAAAAGCCGTTCTGATAAATCAGGTCTTGCCAGTCGGCTCCTCCCACCCAAGTCTGGTTGCCGTATTCATCGGTATAATAACCCGGATTACGGTAATCTTTAGGAGAAGGCAGGTATTTGCCGTTTTCATAATCCAGTGTTCCGTTGGGCAATGAAGGATAGCTCCACATTCCGGGATAAGACAGTTGGGCATAAGGCTTGCCATCGTATTGGTAGCTGTTCAGGTCTTGTTCGTTTATATAGCTGGCGTAAGTCGCAGCATCAAGCACTTTCACTTTGTTGGCTATGCGTGAAAAAGAAAAATTACTTGAAAATTCCACTTGCTCATAACCGGCTTCGCCCCGTTTGGTTGTGATAATCACCACACCATTGGCTCCACGTGAACCATAGATGGCTGTGGCGGAAGCATCCTTCAACACTTCAATGCTTTGAATGTCGTGTGGATTGATGAACGACAAAGGGTTTGAAGTGTTATTGTTGTTCTGATTGGCATCGCTGGCCGGAGTGGAACCGGCGTCAAAAGGAACTCCGTCCACAATAAACAAAGGCTGCGAACTGGTAGAGAACGAGTTGGTTCCACGTACCTGAATGCTTACTCCACCACCGGGAGCACCATCGGCGGCATTAATCTGTACGCCGGCTACCTTACCGGCCAATCCTTGGCTTAAATCAGTCGGATTTCCTTTCATCAGGTCATCGCTCTTGATCTGGGATACCGCACCGGATAAATCTCTCTTCTTCATCGTACCATATCCCACCACTACCACTTCATCCAATACCTCTGTATCATCTTTGAGCGTAACCGTAAGTTGAGTTTCATTTCCTTTTAAAGCTACATCTTGCGATTGATATCCGATAAAGCTGACGGTCAGTACGGCTTTTGCAGGCACTTCCAAGGTGAACTTACCGTCAATGTCGGTGATGGTTCCGTTGGTTGTTCCTTTCTGTATTACATTGGCACCGATTACCGCTTCACCGTTTTGGTCAACCACGATACCGGCAATCTTCTTGTTTTGTTGTACAATCTCGATGGCATCTGCTGCAACGGCGTAAGCCTGCTGTACATTGCCCAATAAAAATGCGGCACAAGCACTGGTGACTAATATGCCTTTTTGAAGATTTCTTTTCATATTGTGTCTTTCTATAAAATTAAATGTTTCTTGTTTATAATCCCATTTGCGCCCACAGCCATTGGCTCCATTGCTCGTATTGTTCCTGATACCAGTAGTGTCCGGTTTCCAGATAGGGGTGAAGTTCCTTGGGAGCGGTGATACTGTTGTAAGCGGCGTATGTGGAAGTAGGTGGGCACACATCGTCGTTGTATCCCCAACTGAACCAGCCGGGCACCGTAATCCGGCGGGCAAAGTTGACCATGTCATAGTAATCTGCCGTTTGGATTCGTTGCGGGGTAGGAGTCGGGAAATAGTAAAAATAATGCGGCCAGCCTCCGGCTACCTTCTGCAAGTGTGCCCGATGGTCGCACATGGCAGGATGAATGGCGGCATAGAACGTAACCCGTTTGTCTAATGCGGCTGTAACCATAGACAACGCACCGCCCTGACTGGAACCGGTTACACCCAAGGCCTTGCCGTTGTATTGGGGAAGAGAGGTTATGAAATCGACCGCCCGCAGGGCACCCACAAATACACGCTTGTAATAACTGTAGTTACGATTGTCATCATTTTGATACTGATAATTGTAAAGTGCCCCGTATGCCAGTTCGTCATAGACAGACTGCTGCATGGTTACCGGAATGCCATGAATACCGATTTCCAAAGTAATGGCACCTTTGGCAGCTGTTTCCACATCGCCGTAGTAGGGACGCACTCCCGCACCGGGTACACGGAGCAGTGCCGGATAATTGCCGGAAGCTTTAGGCATGCAGAGAATACCGAAAGTACGCGAGCCTTGACGGATGTTTTGGAAACTGACCTGATAGACATTGACCGTTTCGGTGCAGCGTGACGGTAGCAGTTCCATGGTGGAAGACAAAGGTACCTGGCGGGCTTCTTTCAAAGTGCCTTCCCAAAAGTTGTCAAAGTCGCTTGGGTTTACGGCATGTGCCCGGATGGATTCCGGAGCGTATGCGGCGGTTGCCATGCCGTCGTATGTCTTGTTGCCAACGTACGCCTTCACTTTGCAACGAAGAAAACCGGGAGTGTTCATGCTGCTGCTGACAGTCAGCTTTCCATCCTTCAGTGATACTCCATCTTTCTTTTCTGTGGGATACCACTCAGGGCCTAGTTCATAGTCCACTTTCACATCGGGCAATACATTCTGCGCTTTGTACACCTGAATGGTGAAAGTACATTTCTCTTTCAGTCGGTATGTCCAGTCCGAATGATCGGGCGAGACCACCACGCGGATTTCATTTCCGCGGATTTGTGCAAACATGGATGCGGTACACAGGTACAGCATGAAGCCGGCAATCCAAATTTTTCTGTTTCTGTTCATGGTATAAATAGTTAAAATGAATGTTGTTTCAGTTGTTGGTTGGCAGTACGGATAATGGCTATAGTGGTACTGTCGGACATAAATACCGAATTCAGGCCTTGCTGCTCTTGCGCCGGATCGCCCGTATAGTCATCTCCTCTTTGCCAATATAAGTGCTTGGGGGCAGCCAGTCCGCCCCATGCCCAGAAGTTGCATCCAGTCAGTCCGGCTGATTGCGCGGTCCTATCGGTTATCAGGCTGAATATGTATTGATAGTAGGTATCTCGTGCCTGTGTTGTAGCTGATTTGTCAAACCGGAACCCGTCCCTTGGATAACCGAATTCTTCCAAAACCAACGGTTTGCCATATTTTTGTGCTATTTCCAGATGCTCGTCTATGTATTGTTTCGATTGCAACTGCGCTGCCTCTGCCTTTTCCGACAAACTGTCTGCCGGCGCCCATCCCCAGTTGTAGGGCCAGATATGAATGTTCATATAGTCAATGTGCTTGTCGGCATGGATTCGCTCGAACAGGGCGAGGTCTTCCTCACAGCCATGTTTGCCCTCGCTACCTGTTGAGACCAGATGATTCCGGTCGAGCGACTTGATGAAACGACTAACCTCAGCCATCCAGATAGCGAAAGCCTCTTTGTTTTCTCCCGAGAACGCACGAGGTTCGTTGCCTATCTGCCATGACATGATTGTGGGGTCTTCCACATAACTTATGTTTGTATACCTATTGATTCGGGTAATGATATCCTTTACATAGTCGGCAAAAAGTGATTTTGCTTTCTTGTTGTTTGGAAATTCCTTAACATAATCCATGAATGCCGGCCATCCGTCTATGCTTGGGACAGGGGCTTTTCCTTTTCCGGCCCATTCCAGATATTGGCTATACCCGCCGCTCCATTCCCAGGAATTGTTCAGGTAGAGAACTGCCAGCATGTCTCTTTTTTTCATTTCAGAAAGAAGAAAGTCCAGCCCGGCAAGAATGGTATCGTTGTAAACACCCGGTGCTGTCTGGAGCGTAGGCTCTACTTTCGAGGTAATTCCACGGGCACCGTCGCTGCCTACCAGTATTCTTAAATTGTCTATACCTATACTCTTTAAGGAATCCAGTTCCTGAACCAAGCGTTCACGATTTCCTCCTTCACCTTCGGAAGCAAGAATGCCTCCATACCAAAAGTTGGCACCGATATATTTATAAGGTTTGCCATCACGGACAAACATTCCCTTTTCAACTTGTACAAAGGGAGATGCCTGCTGTTGCGTTTCTGTACAACACGCACCGCAGAGTACTGCGGAAAGACATAGGGTTACAAGGGTGTTCTTCATGTTATTCATTAAATTTAAATTCGGTTCTTTTTGTGCTGGCAAATGTATGAGGAAAGATATAGATCGGCTTCTTCAATTGATTATCAGACTATCCGTATTGTGTATTTATCAATTTGGGAAGTGTTTTTACTCATTTGGGATAGTGTTTGCCTCTATTATCCCATTTGATTTTTATAACTTTGCAGCGTTAAACCTAATACTGATATGATGAAAAAGAACTTGCTCCTGATTTTGATGTGTTTTGTCTGTGGGCTTGTATATGCGCACGACGGATTAAACTTTAGAAATCTTGATGTGAAGTCCGGGATTTCGGATAATTATGTACGGTCTGTTCTGCGCGACCAGTATGGCTTCATGTGGTTTGCCACGCTCAACGGTCTGAACAGATACGATGGTTATCAGTTCAAGAAATACACAACGACCCAATTAGGGGCTTACAACAATGACATTGAATCTATCGCAGAAGATGCGGCAGGCAATATTTGGATAAAAGGTCCCGTCAGTTATTATATCTACGATCGGGAACAAGATAAATTGGAGAACAAGATACAGCCTGTCTTAAATAAATATGGAATAACGGGAGAGGTGAGCTATCTTACTGTCGATAAGGATTACAACCTGTGGTGTACCGTGATGGATACGTTGTTCCATTATGATTTTGCAAAGAGTAAGTTGCATACCTTTCAACTGCCTGGAAAGGAAAAAATGCAACAGGTTGTTTGTCGGCGTTCGTGTGCCTATCTGCTCTTCTCGAATGGAGAAATAGCCCGCATCGATTCAAACTTTCAACATATCCGTCCGGAAACACGAAGAACCATCTCTTCCGGTTTGCAATATAACCTTTATATAGATACGGTGGACAGGCTTTGGTTTTACGCTTCGCATGCTTCGGGCTTGCAATGTTATGATACCAATCAAAAACAATGGATAGATTACGTGGGTAGGCAGGAAGTGACAGATGCGTTGATAACTGCCGTAATGGATGACGGGGACGGCAATTTATGGATTGGAACGGATGACAAAGGAGTTTATATCAGTTACAATCAAGACAAGCAATTGGTGCGGATAAACAAGAAATCAGAGAATCCTTTTTCATTGGCCGACAATCATATCAATTGTTTTTTCAAAGACAATCAGAACACCATGTGGGTAGGAACGGGCAAACAGGGAGTATCTTTTGCCGCTTTGGATAAAATAGCCTTCAACACTTGTTTCTTGCCGGAACAGGAAGACGTGAAATGCTTGCAGGAAGACAAGGAAGGAAACCTGTGGATGGGGTTCGATGGAGAGGGGCTAATCCGACAGGATGCGGGCAAGGCCTCTTATACGCGCTTTAAAATGAAAAAACACTCCATCCCTTCCGATTTGATTATTTGTTCGTGTCTGGATGCCAAGGGCAGGCTTTGGTTCGGAACTTATGGAGGAGGAGCTTTTTATGAACAAGGAGGAACGTTCATTCCCTTGCGTAATGCCGCTCCCGCTTCATTGAAATACATCCGACGCATAGCGGAAGATGCGAACGGAACCATTTGGTTCGGTACGTTTATGCAAGGATTGTATGCCATGGATGCCGATGGGAACTTTACCGCCTATACGATGGATTCTTCCATCCTCCAAACGAACAGTATCATGGATCTGGCTTATTCGGGAGGACGTAACCTGTATGTCGGAACCAGCAGCGGACTTTATTCCATGGATATCTATACGCGAAAGATGGTTCCCCTAACAGGGAATAAAGCTGGGACTCAGTCCTTGCCCGATTCTTATATCACCTGTCTGTTTTATGACAGTCGTGGATTGTTGTGGATTGGTACTCGTACCGGAATGACTGTTTTTGACGAGAAAAAGGATGGAATGATACACCTTTCTATAGAAGACGGGCTGTCGCACCAGTGCATTCGTGCCGTGACGGAAGACAAGTATAAGAACATTTGGGTGGCGACCGATCATGGAATAACAAATATTTGGGTGGCGGCCTCTCCGACGGGAAAGTCTTCATCCTACTTGTGTTACCCCTATTTTGAAGAAGACGGTATTGGCGATATGACTTTTAACTCACATTCCATTACCTGCACCGGGCAAGGGGAAATCCTGATGGGAGGCATTGGCGGATATTTGAAAATAACTCCCCGGCCAACCGACTTCTACAATCGTTCCGGGAATCCTGTTGTATTTACCGACTTGCTGTTGGCGAATCAGAAAATGGAAGTCGGTTCCCGTACTTCCAACGGACGCATCCTGCTCCCCAAAAACATTCAGCTATTAGAGGAGATAACCATGGACTATTCCGATAGTAATTTTGCGCTGGAGGTATCGTCCATGGATTATCAGAATCGGCACAAGCAGCAATTTGCCTATCGCTTGGGAGAACAGGAGGAATGGGTGAAGCTGGAGGGAAACCGCATTCATTTCAACCGTTTGTCTTACGGGACCTTCCGATTGCAAGTAAAAGTGTATGAGCCTAACGGATACGACAATCCTGTATCTTCTTTACTTATTCACGTCCGTCCTCCGTTTTGGCTTTCGTTGCCGGCGTATGGGTGTTATGCGCTGATGGTCATTTTTCTTTTCCTTCTTATATTAAGGAATACCCAAAGAAAGCACAAACGCTTGATGGAACAACAAAAGCATGAGATGGAGATAACGCAACAGCATGAAATGGATGAGGCGAAGATGCGTTTCTTCACCAATGTCAGTCACGACCTTCGTACTCCGCTGGCTTTGATTATCACTCCGCTCGAAAAGTTGCTGGCTTCGGAGTCGGCCCGAAACCTGAAAGCAGACTTGGAGCTGATTCATCGCAATGCGGTGGCTTTACTGGACGAGGTCAATCAGTTGCTTGACTTCCGAAAACTGGATAAGCAGAAAGCCCAACTCTCTCTTTCATACGGTAACCTGTCGGATTTTGTCAAAGAGACTTGCGATTCCTTCAAGGAACTGTCTCTTAAAAACGGCATACAGTTGGAGTTAAACCTGATGGATGCCGATATCAGCATGTCCTTTGACCGAAACAAGATGCAACGCATTTTGCTCAACCTTCTGTCCAATGCCGTCAAGTACAATCGGGAAGATGGAAGCGTGGTGGTTACGGTCGATAAAATACGTGTGTCGGAAAAAGAACATGTACGCATACAAGTGGCCGATACAGGCATTGGCATCAAGGACGAGAACAAGGAAAAAGTGTTCGACCGTTTCTTTCAGGAACAGCACGCCGCCACAACGTATGTAGGCAGCGGCATCGGATTGCATATCGTTAAAGAATACGTGACCTTGCACCAAGGTACCATCCGGATAACCGATAATCGGCCGCAAGGAAGCATCTTTGTCATTACCTTGCCTGTCGTGGGCGGGACGAATGAGGAAAGGCAGCTTTGCCACGGCTCCCAAGAGGAAGGCATATCGGTTCTTGTGGTGGAGGACAACGACGATTTCCGCCGTTTCCTAGTGGGATGCCTGAAAGAACACTATCAGGTGTTCGAGGCTTCCAACGGCAAGGAAGCACTTGAGATCCTGTCGCAGCAGTCTGTACAAATGGTAATCAGCGACGTGATGATGCCTGTCATGGACGGGCTGGAATTATGCCATGCCGTCAAGACGGACATCCGGTTCTCGCACATCCCCGTCATCCTGCTGACCGCCCGCACCGCCGAAGAACATGTGTTGGGCGGATTGCGCGAAGGAGCCGACGACTACATCACCAAGCCTTTCAACCTCGACATCCTATTGTTGCGGATTCAGAAGTTGCTGCAATGGACACAGAGCAACCATGAAAAGTTCGGCAAGATGGAGGTATCTCCATCCGAAATAACGATTAGCAGTCTGGATGAACAATTAATAGAGAAGGCTATCCGCATTGTGGAAGAAAATATGGATAACTCAGAGTTTTCCGTTGAGGAGCTCAGCGCGCAGATAGGTATTAGCCGGAGTGGTCTATATAAGAAGTTGATGTCTATTACGGGGAAGTCTCCTTTGGAGTTTATGAGAATCTTACGTCTTAAACGCGGAAAACAATTATTGGAGAAGAGTCAACTCAGTATCTCTCAAATAGCTTATCAGGTGGGGCTGTCCCCCAAGCAGTTTGCCAAGTACTTTAAGGAAGAATATGGATGTCTGCCATCAGAATATAATTAGTGTTTACCGAATAAATAATAATAATTGGATACTATTTCTTTATGAAACGTATACAAACTGCTAGTGCCAAGGAGAAATGATAATGTCAAAACTTCATTTAAATAACAGACATCTATTCAATGCTGAAGTACAAAAAAATGTCGTTTTGAAAGATTAAAACTAAAGGACATTGTAGCAAAATAGGCGAATATAGCCAGTTGATTATCAATGAAATTTTCAAAGTTTAGATAAGAACTAAGCAATCAAACACATTACAATGCTGGACGGGAATGTGCTACTTTGTCAAGAACATGATAAAGATAGAATCTCTTCAGAAATCTTAGCCTTGCTCTAATCGAATTTGAGCAGGTTATCTTCACCGTCATCATAAGAGATTATGTGATTGCATCTCTGCTTGGTTATCATTTAATACCTTTCATTTCTATAAGGTAAACCTACACAGATATTGGATTCACCTTCATCGTCTCCAGATTCAGAAACAGCCCGTAATGTTCCAGCATTCCGTTGCGAAACATCTTCCATAAAATATTGCACCCGAGTTGCGTCAGCGTGGAGTTGATGAACAGCCCTGAATGGGATTTGCTACATTAATTAGGAAAATATGAAATAAGGTTTATCAAAATTGCCTGTTGAACCTGCTGTAGCACCTGCTATTGCCAGTTAAAATTACAATCAGGGAAATTGCAGATAAACAAAAAAATACTATCTTTGCAGTGTAATAAAAGTGTTCTTTAGACTTAATGCAAAACATGACAAATATACGTAGTTCGCTCGTTTCTAAATCGTTACCTATTATAGTATAGATATTTTCCAATTGTCTGTATTTCAATTAGAAAAGAAAACTTGAATGTCTTGCTGTGTGAAATGTAAATCGCTTGTCAATTCCTGCGGCTTTCGCCCACGGTTTGATAAGCAGGTTCATCATCGACGGGCTTGGCAAATCGAATACATGATCATCTGCTGTCTTATCTCCTCGTTCTGGCATCCACTTCAACGCTTCGGGAGAAAGCGGCAGGTAAATCGGTTCTTTGGTCTTCTGCATGGACACAGCCAAGCGGTATTGCCCTCTATCGACGAATACGTCTTTCCATTTCAATCCGACAATATCACTCACACGCAATCCGCAGAAGCAGGAGAACAAATAGGCGGACTTTACAGCCTCATTATTCATCGGAGTGGCAATCAATGCCCGAACTTCCTCGATAGTCATATACGACCGTTTACTCTCCGGCAGGCGAATCTTATCCGAGTTATTGATTTTGGTAAACGGATTTACTTTGATAATCTCCGCACGCACGGCTGCATTCAAAGCTCCGTTCAGGATACGGTAGTAGGTGTGGAGTGTAAAGTTCGACACACGTTTCCCTTTGGGACGGTATTCCGTCATCAAATAATCGAGGTAGTCCTGACAGAATGTTTTGTCTATTTTATCCATAGTCATTCGTTCTCCTGCATAATCTTTCAAGATGCGAATGGTAACTGAAATTTGGTTTCCGTCTTTTTTCCCTCGCTTTGCCTGATTCTCTTTATACGTATTCATCCAATCAAGCAAGAATACCTTTTCCCTATTTTCTATACCAGCTTCCCCATTGGTCAATTCGATGATACGTTTCGACTTGATTGCATTGGCTGCATCCATCGTAACTTGATTCCGTTTCCGGGCATTATTGTCCGTTTCCGGGATGATGTACATTTTGAGGTACTCGTATGTTCGCTTTCCGTCGCGGTATATATCCAAATACAAACTCTTACTTCCGTCACTCAATGGTTTCATCCGAAGACGGATTGGCTCTTTGACTTTCGTCGGCTTTTTCACTCGTGGCATAAGCAATTCCTTTATTCGTTATTTATGTTGCAAAGGTAGAAATAATAATCCGAAATGAGGAACAAATAAGAAACAAAAATGTACCGAATAAGAACCTATCAATTGAAAACAATGAAAGCAATTGAAAAGAAATATCCATTTATAAATAGCTACAAAACAGCATATTTGTTTTCATTTATTTGGCTGTTGTTTTCATTTCAGACATCACTGCTGGGCACTTAGTCCCAGCTGATTTTCAATTGTTTATAATTTAGTTCTTT
>ERZ779869.1929-NODE-1929-length-18153-cov-3.769588_pt1 | contig 18153 bp, 16 predicted proteins | sample MGYA00511557_ERZ779869 | MGnify/ENA primary metagenome ERZ779869 (study PRJEB29588, sample SAMEA2154620) | human gut metagenome | biome: human gut; feature: human-associated habitat; material: faeces | place: Denmark | collected 2008/2010 ...
AATTTTAACATAGGAACTCCCCCTTAAAAAAAATTTTTTATATAATACTAAAACATTGCCGGCAAATGTTTTATGTATCAACAAATTAAACTGTTGTTGCCTCATAAACTTCATGTCCATACTTATTTCTTGTAATTTTATATGCTAACCTTGTAATTGAACACGTTTGAATCAAATATCCAATAATAATTATGTTAGATATAATTTGATTATTAATCAAACCTGCTACAACCAAAGCTATTGTCATAGTTATATACGATAATATTCGTTTTTGCATTCTTTCCTTTTTTCGCAAAATTGGTACATTCTCCGTATCAGCTGGAGCATACAAAGTAATCATAATCATTGCAAAAATCCAAAGTAAAACAATCGCTATTATTTTAGGCATTCCTTCTAAAACTATATATTTAGATATAAAAGCTGGTCCAGTATACATTAAACTAGTACAAACTATACAACCTAAATGTGTTTTTAAATGGAACCCTCCAGAAAATGTACGGTAAGGTAAAATGATTAGAAATGTAATTAATGCTAATTTAAAAACCCCCAATAAATATGCTATTCCTAGCATAATAAATATCTTTGGAATTTCGCCAATTATATTTTGTAAACCATAATTTATTATCTCAGCTCTTTCATCATCAATTTCTGGCATTTCTTTTCTCATTTTGTTGGTTAGAAACATACAGATTTTATCAATCATCTTTTCTCACCTCACTTCATTTCCTTAAGCTATTGTGATTTTATCATCGATTTTAAAAAAAAGAACAAAACGTTTATAAAGAAGACGAAATTATATATATAATTTTTTAAAATCAATTTCATAAAAGAATTTTTAATATTTCGTAAAAATAGACATATAAACTATTTTTCAATAATCTATATGCCTATTTTTTATATAATCCCATTTCCATGTTCCGTTATTTTCCGGGAAAACCGAAAAACTCATTTTTTCCTTTGTAATAGGATGTTCAAATTCTAAATGGTATGCCCATAAAGCTATCTGTTTGCCCTTTCCGCGCGTACCATACTTCTGATCTCCAAATATGCTATGACCAAAATTCGCCATCTGTAATCTTATCTGATGATGCCTTCCAGTATGCAAATTCACTTTTATTAAACTTAAATTTTTATCTGGTTTATAACCCAAAACCTCATAATCTAATTTTGCACATTTTGCCCCCTTTTTATTTGAATTCACAACTTTACTTATATTATTCCTCTCATCCTTATATAAATAATCTTCTAAAATACCGCTTCTTATCCTCTATTTTTCCATCAACAACTGCTAAATATTGCTTCTTCATAACCTTTTCCCTTATTTGATTGCTTAATCTCGATGCCGCTTTAGAGGTTTTAGCAAATACCATTACTCCACCAACAGGCCTATCCAAACGATGTACTAACCCAACATATACATTTCCAGGTTTATTATACTTCTCTTTTATATAATTCTTAACAATTGAAAGCATATTTATATCACCTGTTTTATCTGCTTGTGATGAAACATTAACAATTTTCTCTACAACTATAATATGATTATCCTCATAAACTACATTCAATTTTTGCATTTTTAGATATTTTCCTTTCACTACAATATCAAGCTTCCCAACGTCCATAAATACCACAAGGTAAAACAAGTTCAGAATTTTCCATTGGTAAACCCACTTCTCCAGATGTTACCATTCCCTTATTTTTTCTATTAACCGTCAAATTTAATATATTTTCTAATACTTTACTTGATATTCCAGTTGTATATGAATTTATTAAAAAGAATAATGGAGTATCTGAAAGAACTTTTGTACATAATTCTACTAAATCATATATATTGTCTTCAAATTGCCAAACTTCACCATTTGCTCCCCTTCCATAAGATGGTGGATCCATTATTATTGCATCATATTTGTTTCCTCTACGAATTTCTCTATTCACAAATTTTACAACATCATCTACTATATATCTAACTGGTCTTTCAGCTAATCCTGATGAAGCAATATTTTCTTTTGCCCATGTAACCATTCCTTTTGAACTGTCAACATGACAAACAGATGCCCCTGCTGCAGCACAAGCTACTGTTGCACCACCTGTGTAAGCAAATAAGTTTAATACTTTAATATCTCTTTTTGCATTTCTTATTTTATCCATCATCCAATCCCAATTAACTGCTTGCTCTGGAAATAATCCTGTATGCTTAAATCCCATTGGTTTTATATTAAAGGTTAATTCTTTATATTTTATTTGCCATTGACTTGGCATTTTTTTATTATATTCCCAAGCTCCTCCGCCTGTTTTACTTCTATAATATGTGGCATTTATATTTTTCCATTTTTGAGGATATGATTTTTCTTTCCATATAATTTGTGGATCTGGTCTTGATAAAACCACATTTCCCCATCTTTCTAATTTTTGTCCATCTGCCATATCTAATATTTTATAATCTTCCCAATTATTTGCTATATTCATTTTTTCCTCTCTTTCCATATTTGTTATTATACACTATTTTGTAGATTTTTTCAACAAATTGAGCTGTTTTTTAGTTTCTTCATATCCCATTTTATATAATTCATCTATCTGACTTGAATCTAATAAAGCTACTTTCTTTAAAAAAATAGTTATCAAATGATCTATTCCTTCTTTTTCATAATTGGCTAATTCTCTTCCTTGTAACTCCATTGCTCTTGCTGCAACTTCAATCATATTTTTACAACATTGATTTTTTTCTAGAATTGTATCAAATGCTATTCCATAAACCTCATCTGCCCCATATTCTTTTAGCCCTTTCCATGGTAGATTTTCTCTAGTTCCACCATCAATTAGCTGAAGCCCATCAAATTTACATGGTGAAAAAACAACAGGAAAACTGCAACTTGCTCTAACTGCAGTAGCTATTGGAATATCACTTATATATTTAGTGTTATCTTGCAATACTTTTCTTTTTTCTTGTGATGAAGCAATATATACTGTACCTTTTTGTAAATCCACCATTGAAATCATTAATGGCATTTTTATTTGATTTATATTTTTAATTTGACTGTCTTCACATATTTCTTTTATAATTTTTTCTATAACTTTTCCACTATTTAATCCGTCTATTATTAATCTTCTAGTAAATAATAATCCAACTACCATTTTTAATATTTGTTTCCACTCTACATATGTTATTCTTTTACAATATTTTTTAAACATCTTCCACATCTCATCACTACTATATCCTAAGGCATACATTGTAGCTATTATACTTCCAGATGATGCCCCAGAAACACAATCAAATTTTATTTTTTCTTCTTCAAATGCTTTCAATGCTCCAATATGTGCGGCTGCTTTTATTCCTCCTCCTGATAAACTTAATCCTCTCATAAAACCCTCCTTATAAGATTTTATGTTTTTAACCAAAAAATGAGCACCATCTTATATAAAATCTTATTATAAGATAGTGCTTATTTCTGTTACTTTTGGTGTACATGATGCCCAAGTTTATTTACTTCACATTTCCGATTCTTATTGATTTCAACCTTTTTCTCAATCTCGGTCTGAAGATCAATTCCATTAATCTCAGCAATCCCAAGCAAGAAAATTGCTACATCAGCAAGTTCTTCAGGAAATGTTTCAAGATCCCTAAACCATGCATCATATGCCTCTCCGACCTCTGCATTCAGATGACAAAATTCCTCGTTCATATCAGTAGTATTAAACCCTTGCCGCTTCTTATTTTCGAGAATTTCCTTTTGCAGTTCTTTCAGAGTCATACTCGTAGCCTCCTAAAAACTATTAACTATAGTGGGGCTTTCCCACTTCAAGAATAATTTATCACTTTTATTTTTTAATGTCAATAAAATTTGTTATGTTAGTACAATTTTCATTCCTATTTTTATTATTTCATAAACCATAAAAAAATTAGCTCCTGAAAGTACAATAAAAGAAGCTATTGCAAATGAAAGCATTTTATGCTTTTTCCAAAACTTCATATACATCCCCCTTACCTTGTCCTTAATATGTATATGTTCAATTTGAAAAAATATTCATAAAATACTTTCACTTTTCATCGCAATTTATTACAAATTATTTAACTCTTCTAATATTCTTTTTGCAAATACTTCTGTAATTCCACTTATTTCTGATAATTCCTTAACACTTGCATTTTTTATATTTTCTACACTTCCGAATTTTTTCAATAGTGCTTTTTTCTTCACTTCTCCAATTCCTTCTATTGAATCTAAATCTGATTTTGTAATATCTTTATCTCTTAATTTTCTATGATATGATATTGCAGTATCATGCACTTCATCTTGGAATTTTGTTATCAAATTCTTTAGATTTTCTGATATTTCTAATTCATTTCTATCTTCATCCATCAATGCTCTAGTTTGATGCTTATCATTTTTGACCATACCAAAAACTGGAATATTTAATTCATATTTAGCAATAGCTGTTTTTGTTGCTCTAATTTGAGTTATTCCTCCATCAGCAAATATTGCATCTGGCAATCGTCCAAATCCACTAGAATTGCTATCATCTATTGAATGTTTTAGTCTACGTGTTATGACTTCTTCCATACATCTTGGGTCATCTTGTCCATACACTGTTTTTATTTTGAATCTTCTTGATAAATTTCTCTTAATAACTCCATCTATCATTACACACATTCCAGCAACTATATATTCTCCAGAAATATTAGATATATCATATGTTTCTATTTTTCTTGGCAATTTTTCTAATCCAAGTACTTCTTTTAATTCTACTAAAATTTCACTCTTATCTCTTTCTTTATTTTCAAGAGTTATTTTAGCATTATTATCTGCCATTTCTACGAAACGTAATTTTTCACCTTTTTTAGGTGATTTTATTTCGACTTTTCTTCCAGCTTCTTTACTTAGCCATTCTTCAATAGCATTCTTATCTTCTAACTCTTCTCTTACCATTATTTTGTTTGGAAGATTTTGTCCATCCATATAATACTGTTTTATAAATCCTGATATAATTTCTTTATCTTCCATTTCTTTTAAATCTGTGAAAAAGTAATGTTCTCTTCCTACCATTTTACTTCCACGTACAAAGAAAATTTCAACACAAACTTCCATTTCTGATTTTGCAATTCCTATTACATCAATATTATTTTCTGTAATATTTGAAACTTTTTGCTTTTCATTTACTCTTTCTATTGCAAGCATTCTATCTCTTATATATGCTGCTTTTTCAAAGTTCATTTTGTTAGCCTCTTCTAGCATTTCTTGTTGTAGCTCTTTTAGCACTTTATCTACTTTTCCATCTAATATATCTATTATTTCATTTATTTGTTTCCTATAGTCTTCTTTTGAAATATAACCCATACAAGGTCCCAAGCATCTGTTAATATGATAATTTAAACATGCTCTTGTTTCTGATCTAAAATTTTTACATTGACGAATTTTATATTTTTGTTTTATAAAATCTACCATCTCTTTTGCAGCTCCTGGATTTGCATATGGTCCAAAATATTTTGAACCATCATTAACAATTCTTCTTGTTATTACTACATTAGGATACTCAGATTTTACATCTATTTTTATATATGGATATGTTTTATCATCTTTTAATAAAACATTAAATTTAGGTCTATTTTTCTTTATTAAATTACATTCTAGTATTAATGCTTCTGCTTCATTATCAACTACTATATATTCAAAATGGTCTATCAGTGATACCATTCTTTTTATTCTTTCTGTTTTATCTGTTTTTCTAAAATATGATCTTACTCTGTTTTTTAAGTTTACTGCTTTTCCTACATATATTATTTTGTCTTCTACATCATGCATTATATATACACCTGGTTTATCTGGTAACATTTTTAATTGTTCTTCTATATTAAACATTATTTTCCCTCCCATCTGCCTACTCTATTATAATACATTATTTTTACACATTTTGCAATCCTAATATTTAACATTTTGATAAATTATAAAGTTTAAAAAATCTCTTGCCACATTTTTTGTTTTGGTATAATATAATATGGTAAATTGAAATGTACTTAAATTTTAAGAAAGGAGTTAATTTATACTAAGCGCCAGGACTTTTAAAGTTGACGAGGTTTAGAGTTATCGAAATATTCGGCGGATGCTCTAATGGATAGCTTAATCCACAGTATCGAGCAAAAAATAGTAAAAATACTATAACAGATCTCAATACATAAGCATGTATATTTCAATTCCACATTAAATTTATTAAAGGAGGTTCTACTTATGTGTGGAATTATTGGATATATAGGAAAGAAAAAAGCCACACCTATATTAATTAATGGTCTATTAAGACTTGAATACAGAGGATATGATTCAGCTGGAATAGCTACTGTTGAATCTGATAAACTAGCTATAATGAAAGATAAAGGAAGAGTAAAAAATTTAGAAAATTTAAAAGGCATTAATGATTTAAATGGAACTATTGGGATTGCTCATACAAGATGGGCTACACATGGAAAACCATCAAAAGAAAATGCACATCCACATTATGATAATAACAAAACTTTTGCTGTTGTTCATAATGGTATTATTGAAAATTACCATGATTTGAAAGAATTTTTAATAAAAAAAGGATATACCTTCTATTCTCAAACAGATACAGAAGTTATTCCAAACCTTATACATTATTATTACACAAAAGATGATAATCATGACAATCTACAAGTTCTACGTGCTGTTCACAAAGCTTGTATGGACTTACAAGGAAGCTTTGGACTTCAAATTATTTCGACATTTATGCCTGATAATTTGATTGTTGTTCGTAAAGATAGCCCTCTTGTTATTGGGAAAGGTAATGGAGAAAACTATGTTTCTTCAGATATCCCAGCAATATTATCATTTACAAAAGATTTTTATTTATTAAATGATTATGAATTTGCTGTACTTTCAAGAGATAAAATTGATTTTTATGATATTAATCTAAATAAAATTGAAAAAGGTGTTAAAACAATTGATTGGGATGCAAGTAGTGCAGATAAAAACGGATATGAAGATTATATGTTAAAAGAAATTTATGAGCAACCAAATGCTGTTAGGGAAACAATAGGCTCTCGCCTACCTGATAATGAGCCTTGCAATTTTGATGATTTAAAATTCACAAAAGAATTTTTATCTAAAATAAATAAAATATATATAGTAGCATGTGGTACTGCTATGCATGCTGGTCTTTCTGGAAAAATTGCAATAGAAAAACTTTGCAAAATTCCTGTAACTGTTGACATAGCTTCTGAATTTAGATACAGAAATCCTATTATTGATGAAAATACTTTATGTATTTATATTTCTCAATCTGGAGAAACTGCAGATACTATTGCAGCATTAAAACTTGCAAAATCTAAAGGAGCTACAACTCTTGCAGTTTCAAATGTAATTGGAAGTTCAATAACCAGAGAAGCCGATTATTGTATATATACACATGCTGGTCCTGAAATTGCAGTTGCTTCAACCAAAGCATATACTTCTCAAGTTGTATTACTTGATATATTAGCTATTTATTTTGCTGAAATATTAGAAAGCGCATCTATATTTGAATTAAAAGAACTAAAAAAAGAGATGTTATCTCTTCCAGCAAAAATAGAAAATGCCCTAAAATCAGCAAATAGAATTAAAGAATTTGCAAAAAATATTTATCAAGAAAAAGATGTATTCTTTTTAGGTAGAGGTGTTGACTATAACACTGCATTAGAAGGTTCTCTAAAATTAAAAGAAATTTCTTATATCCATTCAGAAGCTTATGCAGCAGGTGAATTAAAACATGGTCCTATTGCATTAATTGAAAATAGTATTACAGTTATTAGCATAATTACAGATAAAGCTCTTGTTGAAAAGACAATTAGCAATATTCAAGAAGTTATCACTCGTGGTGCTAAAACTTTAGTAATTACAAATCAAGAATTACCAAGTAATAATATTGATACTATTATTACAGTTCCTGATACTAATGTACTATTTTCACCAATCCTTGCAATAGTTCCTTTACAATTACTTTCTTACTATATTTCTAAAGAAAAAGGATTAGATGTTGATAAGCCTAGAAACCTTGCAAAATCTGTAACAGTTGAATAAAAAAAATCCAAGAGTCTATCAAGACTTTTGGATTTCTTTATTTATACAAATATTGTTGTGGGTTTATTGCTGTTCCATTTACTCTTATCTCTAAATGTAAATGTGGACCTGTTACATTTCCAGTTGCTCCAACTGCAGCTATAACATCACCAGCATTAACCTCTTCTCCTTCTGATACATATATTGCACTACAATGTGCATACCAAGTTTCAACATCATTTCCATGAGAAATTTTAACTAAATTTCCATATGGTCCATTTTTTTCTGCAAATATTACAGTTCCAGATGCAACAGCTTTTATTGGTGTTCCAATTGCAGAATATATATCTGTTCCTGTATGTGCACCAGATCTTATTGAACTAACTGCTCCAAATCTGGATGTTACCATTCCATTTACTGGCGTTACTGCTAACAATATTCCATTTACTTTTGGCATCTTGCTCATTTCGTCTTCTTCAATAAGTGCTGCTACCTTTTCCTCTACTTGGGCTTGAGCTACTTGAACTGTTTCAAGCGATACTGATTCCATGTTTTCTGTATAATTTTCTGTAATGCTTAAATCTAATTGTATTGTATCATCTTTATGCTCTTCTTTAATTTGATTTACAGCTTGTTCTGCTTCTTCAATATTGTCTACCAAACCTACTGTTTCATCATTTAAATTTACTGCATAATATTTATATACTATTCTAGCATCTTCTTTTAATGCTAACATTATTTCTTCTTCATTCGTTTCTTGTTTTTTACTTACTAACTTAAACTCATAATTTGGCATCTCATTTAATGAAACAAAATCGATATTTTTTCCTTTCATCTCTATTATTTCTGCTTGGATTCTATCTTTTAATTCTGCTTCATCTTCTACATAACCTAACTCTTTTCCTGCTAGAGTTACCTTATATGTTGGTTTATATTTTAATAAAATAATCGCTATTATTAAACCTAATGCAATTGCCATTATACTAAAAAGTTTGCAACTCTCTTTTGTGTAGTATTTTATGTGTTGTTTTAAAATAATACATTCACTCCTTTTTTGCGCGACCAAGTTCTATTATACCATAATTTTGCATCTTTTGCAAATTGTGTATCCTCGATTTCGCTTTTTCAGCCGTTTTTGACCTTTTTTTAACTTTATTTTCAGTATTTTCATTAATAGATTGCTCTATTTTCCTCCTTTTTATTCATTTTTTCGACATTTTTCTACCAATTCTGTTTTTCAAATATTGCATCTGCTAGAAAAATGTGCTATTCTATATAAGAAAAGGAAAAAAATTATGAAAGAATTAAATGTATCTGAAAAATATAATGGAAAAAAACTTTGCAAATTTATATTAGATAGTTTCCCACATTTATCTCAAAATATGCTTTATAAAGCATTAAGACAAAAAGATATTAAAATTGATGGGGTTCGTACAAACAAAGATTGTACAATTTATACAGGAAATAAAATTCAAGTTTATATTGCTGATAATTTATTATCACCAAATACAGAACTTAATATTGTATATGAAGATTCTAATATTTTAATTATAAATAAACCAACCAACTTGGAAGTTACTGGACCAGACAGCTTAACAAATATAGTTCACTCTATCTATAAAAATTCGGATTTTCTACCAATGCCATGTCATAGACTTGATAGAAATACAAATGGACTTGTTTTATTTGCTAAGAACGAAGCTTCTTTGGAAATATTATTAAAAAAATTTAAAAATCATGAAATTCAAAAAAAATATTTGGCATTAGTATATGGAAAGCCTAAAAATAAAAAAGCTCGTCTTGAAGCATATTTATTTAAAGATAATAAAAAATCTTTAGTTTATATATCTGATGAATTTAAAACAGGTTATCAAAAAATTATAACTTCTTATACTGTAATAAATGAATTTGAAAATAATTCATCATTATTAGAAGTGGAAATTGAAACTGGCAGAACTCATCAAATAAGAGCACATTTAGCTCACATAGGCTACCCTATTATTGGTGACGGAAAATATGGAATAAACTCTGTTAATAAAGAATTCGGTTTTAAGTATCAACAGCTTACAGCTAATCAATTAACATTTAACTTTAAAACAGATAGTGAAATTTTAAATTATCTAAATGGAAAAACTTTTAAACTAAAATAATAAGGAACTTTTTATAGAATGGATAACGAAAAAGTAACCTCGTAATTCTCATAAAAAATAGTGAACTAGAAAAATTATTTTCCAATCCACTATTTTTTGCGAGAAAATAGTCTACACACCTCACTTCTTAGTGGAAATCTTCTTACGGAAAATCTCCAGATTCAGTGCTCCAACGCACAATAGAAAGCCAATCATTTTTGTTCCAACAATCGTTATGATGTCAGCCGTCGAAGAACATTCCTGTTCTCCAAATAGCATTACAATGCCTACTCCAAGCAGGCAAAAAACGACTCCTGCTAAAATCAGCCTGAGCATAATCCGATGATACTTGCGCTTCATCATAATTCTCTCCTTCTTGGGATTAAAATCCCAATTTTATTTCAGCAATCCTTATATTTATTATAACATATTTACTAAAATTTTGCAAATTTACATATTCTTTAATTTTAACTATGTTGTTGAAGTTGTCGTACCACTCATTCCACTAGTATTATTAGAGGAATTTGAATATATTGGTTTAATGTATTTTTTGCTTACTGCCCCAACATAATCTCCTTCTATTTGGACAATATACCAATCCCCTATTCCTGCAACAACTCATATATATTCATGCTTTTCCCTCAATTTAATATTATACAATTCAATTATTATCTAGTACATCATAAAAATTTTTAAATATATATCCTTCTGATTTTAAGTATTCAATTGATTCTTTTAATGCTGATGAAGAGTCACTTACATCTTTGGTATCATGCATTAATACGACCAACATATTTTTATTTTTTGATGTTTTCTTTAAATTATTAATCAATTGTTGTTTAGAATATTTTTTTACCGAATCATTATTTAAACAATTCCAATCAACATACCTATAATTCATATCATTAAGTAACTTTAACGCTACTTTCTTTTGAGACTTATATGATGGTGCCATAAAACCATTAGGAAATCTAAATATATGTGAACAATAATTATCAATTCCAATTGCCTTTCCTATTGCTTTATCTGTTTTATTTACTTCATTTTTAAAACTTTCTTCGCTTTGATATAATATTTTATTATTATGATCATATCCATGATTTGCAATGTAATGTCCTTCTTCATATGCCCTTTTTACAATCTCAGGATGTCTATCAACATATTTTCCTATTACAAAAAATGTTGCTTTTACATCTTCTTCTTTTAAAATATCTAAAATTTTTGGCGTAGCTCTTTGCGTTGGTCCATCATCAAATGTAAGAAACACTATCTTCTCTTCTTCTTTTTCTATTTCTTTATACTTTTTCGGATCAAACTTATTTAAATCCACTCCAAATGGGGTAATCGTAATTTCCAGTTTTTCATCCTGCATTACTTTTTTCAGTTGGACAGCCATACAATTACTTGTTGAGGCCAAATAAGAAGCACTTCTCACATTTCTTTTTAAAATATGATTTTTCACCCTGCTTTCATATGGGAAATCATATACATCACTTCCCCATACTGAAAGAATATATTTAGGTAATCGTGCTTTCCTCGCCAATGTCCCATAACCGCTTGCATAATGTACGTTAATGACATCCGGATTTATTCTTTTGGCAATTTTTCTCAATTCACCGGCATTTAGATAATAGCCTTTGCCACCACTGTGTTTCATCAAGTATAATTTTACTCTCGAATTCAGTGCATCTTCTTTCGGCTCATGGCCTCTGTTTGAAACAAGATACACTTCATGTCCTCTCTCTGCTAATGCATTCACCCATCTAACAGTGTGCGTACTATTTGCTGCCGATACAAACATTATTTTCATCAAAATGACTCCTCTGTTTTACTATCTCGCTTCTCTTCAAAACAAACTTATCGTTTTGAACTATCAATTGCCTTTTTTAAAATCCGCTCAATTTTATTTGTCAGTATCTGATAATCATACTCTTGTGCGCATTCTTTTAAACGTTGGCAATACTCTCCGTATTCTTCTGAAGTAAGTTGACGAAACTTTGTAATCTCTTCCGCATATTCTTTTCCATTCGCAAATCGCTTTGCAATTCCTAATTTTTTCTCTCTTATTAAATCATAATTCACCGGAAGATTACATAAAATCGGCTTTTCACTCGCCATATACTCAAACAGTTTATTCCAACTGCATCCGTATTTATTTAAGCCTGCCCCCTGAACATTAATTATGTTCAAATCAGCATTGCTCAGAATATACGGAATATATTTCTTTTCTACACGCCCTTCAAATTTAACATTCAATGAATACTTTCTGCACTCATCTTCAAGCATGTCTTTTTCTGTGCCATCTCCATAAATATAAAAATGAATATCCTGATTTTTCAATTCTTTTGCAGCATCAACCAATGTCTGAAGATTATTTACTTTTCGAATAGATCCCATGTAAACTACTTTAAATGCATTATCATTCGCAATCTGGCTATTCTCAAGGTTATATAATTTTTTATTCTCTTCAAATTCTGCTAAATCGACGCCATTATTTACGTGATTTACTTTATTGATATTAACTTTTTTCGTCCAGCCCTTATCGCATATGTACTCTTTTCCGCCCGGCATTGTAAAAATCAATTGATCTGCGTGTACGTAAATCCATTTTTCAAGCTGATACAGTACTTGAATAATTGGATTCATTCGAGACATACCATTATATTCTACAATCGACTCCGGCCATAAATCTCGTACTTCCACAACAACTGGTATTTTATGCTTTCTACCAAATAATAATGCAAATAATGCAACAAATAAATCTGGAGAAGATGTATAAATCACATCTGGCTTTTCTTTCTTATAAAACCGCTTCATTGCCTTCCAGGTTTTAAATGGAAGATCCATCATATTGATAACTCTGTCCATTCCATTTCCTTTATAATCACGGCTTCTAACAAAGGTATACTCTACACCATCTTCCATCTCTTCTCTATAAAGAGATTTATCCCTGATCATATTAATATCTGTATTATGAATCTTACTGGATGTAAAGATTTTCACCGAATGTCCCTTCTTCTGAAGGTACTTTGAAAAATAATAATGCCTCACCAATCCCCCCATACTCGGTGGAATGGCGTAATGATTCACAATCCATACGTTCATTGTGAGTTCTCCTTCATACCTTTGTTATTTTATAACTGCTATTACTGTTGCTAACATCGTCTTGATATCTTGCCAGAAACTAAATTCTTCAATTGCTTTCAAATTATATTTCATCTTTTCTGGCAGAATCTGTTCGATATAAACCTGATCTGCATTCTCTGCTGATTCAAGAAGCTTGTCTTCATCTTTATATTCAATACTCGCCCTTGATGTTACTCCTGCTGGCAATAACAGTGTCGCCTTCATTTCATCTGTATAATGGGCTACATACTTTTCAACTTCTGGTCTGGTGCCTACAAAAGTCATATCTCCAGATAATATGTTGAGCAACTGCGGTAGTTCATCTAATCTGCATCCGCGTAATGCTTTTCCTACTTTTGTTATTCTGGTATCACCTTTCGTGGTAACCTGCGTTCCGATTTTATCTGCGTTGTTAACCATCGTACGGAATTTAAAAATCCGAAAAGTCTTACCGTATGTCGTCACTCTTACTTGTCGAAAGAAAACCGGACCTTTAGAATCCAGTTTAATGCAAACTGCTAGTATCAAAAGCAGTGGTGATAAAAGCACAAGCAACACACCTGCTACTATTATATCAAAAAGACGCTTCAGAATCAAACTTGCTTTATGCCGCTGCAAAATATCATAATATCTTTTTACTTCTTTCACTTGCATATTCTGAGGCAATTCGTCCCATCTGCACATCTTTTAAACCTCACTTACACATTTCCTAAATGTTTCAATCACATACTCTACATCCTCATCTGTCAGTTTTGTATGGAGTGGTAAAGTAATCTCGTTTTCAAATAGTGCATAAGCATTCGGATAATCTTTGATATCAAATCCAAGATTTTTGTATGCTGTCAAAAGTGGAAGCGGTTTGTAATGAACATTTGTTGCAACGCCTGCTTCAGCCATCTTTGTAATTACTGCATTGCATTCTTCTCTTGTCTTTCCATTTAATCTGACAAGATACAAATGACCACTTGACGCAAAATCATCCCCATAATGGTTCAATACACTAAGATCCAGATCTTTCAATCCTTCATTGTATTTTTCTATAATTTCTTTTCTTCTTGCCAAAATCGATGGGTATCTTCTCAACTGTACAAGTCCAAGAGATGCCATAATATCTGTCATATTGCATTTATAATACGGCGCAATAATGTCATACTCCCACGCTCCCAGCTGTGTCTTAGCCAAAGCATCTTTAGACTGACCATGCAGAGAAAGAAGCATAAACTGTTTGTAAATTTCTTCATTATCTATTCCGTCAATATCTCTCCAGACTGCTGCTCCGCCTTCTGCTGTTGTAAGATTCTTTACTGCATGAAAAGAAAAGCTTGTAAAATCTGCAATTTCTCCACTATGCTTTCCATTTTTTGTAGCACCAAATGCATGCGCACCATCGGCTACTACCGCTATTCTTCCCATCTTTTTCTGTATCTCTGTGCTCGGACGGAATAATGACTTTTTCTTTTCTACAATGTCGAATATCTTGTCGTAATCACAAATCACCCCTCCAAGATCAACCGGAATGATTGCCTTTGTTTTCTCTGTAATTGCAGATTCCAGCTTTTCATAATCCATCTCATAAGAATCCGGCTGAGTATCTACTAATACAAGTGTTGCACCTACATGTACTGCAACACTTGCTGATGCAGTATACGTATACGCACTTGTAATCACTTCATCCCCCGGACCAATTCCAAGAACACGTAAACTCATCTCTGCACATGCTGTAGCTGAGTTAAGACAAACTGCCTTACTCGTATGGCAAAATGCTGCTATTTCGTTTTCGAATTTCTTTGTCTTAGGTCCTGTAGTTATCCATCCACTTCTTAAAGTATCTGCAACCTCTGCAATCTCTTCCTCCGTAATATCCGGTGGTGAAAATGCTATATGTCTGTTTTCCATCTATCTATCCTCCACAACTGGTTCTTCGTGACTCGCTTTTCCAAGACTTAACAATTCTTCGTACATCTCTTCATCACGTTCCTTATCTTCTTCTCTGATATGATACGTCGGAACAATTCCAGATACGATTTTTTTCACATCCCTTGATTCCTCTGATGCAGCAATTTCGAGTTTTTTCAACTCGCTTAAGAAATGTACCTCATCAAATTCTAACGGTTGTCCCACATAAATCAGATTATTTGCCGTCTTCTGTAAACCTTCCTCTTTTGTAAGAATCTCCTCATACAATTTTTCTCCTGGTCGAAGTCCTGTATACTCAATATTCATGTCCACACCAAGAGTATAACCTGACAAACGAATTAAATTCTTGGCAAGATCAGCAATTTTAACCGGCTCACCCATATCAAGCACGAAGATTTCTCCTCCATGAGCCAATGCGCCTGCCTGCATTACCAATGATACAGCTTCCGGAATTGTCATAAAGAAACGGATAATATCCGGATGTGTAACTGTCACAGGACCTCCGGCTGCCATCTGTTTCTTAAACAATGGAATAACACTACCATTACTTCCAAGCACATTTCCAAAACGCACAGCAACAAATTCCGTCTTGGAATATCTACTGAATGTCTGAATGATCATCTCACATAATCTCTTGGACGCCCCCATAATGTTTGTTGGATTAACAGCCTTATCTGTAGAAATCAGTACAAATTTCTTGACCCCATACTTATCCGCCGCACGTGCTGTCTTATAAGTTCCAAAAACATTATTTTTAATTGCTTCATTCGGACTGTCCTCCATCAGCGGGACATGCTTATGTGCAGCTGCATGATACACTACATCTGGTCGATAAAGATCCATCACACTTTCAATTCTCTTTGTATTACGAACTGAACCAATAAGCACTTCTAATCTAAGTTTTGGATATTTCTTTTTTAATTCTTGCTGTATATCATATGCATTATTTTCATATATATCAAAAATAATAAGCATTCTCGGATTATGTGCAGCAATCTGTCGGCAGAGTTCGCTTCCGATAGAGCCACCACCTCCCGTTACAAGAACGCTCTTGCCTCTCACATATCCGGCAATACTGTCAATATCAATCTTCACAGTATCTCTTCCCAGCAAATCCTCAATAGAAACTTCTCTTAATTTTGAGACACTTACCTCATCATTGATCAGCTGATACACGCCTGGAAGTACCTTCAGCTTACAGGTTGTTTCATTACAAATACGCAGGATATCTCTGGTGTCTTTATTATCAGCAGATGGAATTGCAAGCATAATCTCATCTACATCATATTTTTTCGCAGCCTCTTTAATTTTCGTACGGTCGCCGACAATGCGTACTCCGCGAATATATTTTCCGGTTTTTGATGGATTGTCATCAATTACACACACAACATTTCTGTTTAAATGTTTGCTTGTTTTCATCTCAGTGATTATTATATTACCGGCTTCGCCTGCTCCGATCACCATTGTATTGATTGGACGATTTGTGTTCTTTGAGATACCTCTTTGAAGAGCATGCAAAATACGATAAGAAAATCTTGTGATCAAAGTTGTCATTGTCAAGAAAAAGAAATAGAACAAATGAAAACTTCTTGGCACTGTCAAATAAAGCAGACTCATTCCAAATGCCTGAAATGCTGTTGATAAAATTGCCGCTGCACAAACAAGTAGCGCCTCATAAAGACTTGCATATGACCAGACTCTATTATATAAATTCAATAAAAGAAAGATGATCATTGTAGTAACTATATTAATCAACAAATACGTATTAACACTTGCCAAATCTTCCACAGGAACCGTGTTCCCATCCATTTTATATCTAACAATCAATGCCAGATAAGAATTCACTATAATTGTAATGACATCTACAATAAATAGTAATATCATTCTTGATTTTGATGTTTTTAAGCTGAATATATTTTTCATAGAAATCCTCTCCATTAACAATGTTACAAATTATTACAAGTTTTTTACATAACTTATATATTATCAAATTTCATTCCATTATTCAATGTCTATACTTATTTTTTTCATAAATTGTGCAGGTTTTATATTTCTCTGCATTACGTTTTTGAAATCATTACCAATCAACTTTAAAAAAGGAGACGCTTCTTACTATTTCTGCGCCTCCTCTACCCATTCTTAATTTAATTTTTCTCCTTCGGTCAATATGCCGCCTTCTTCAACAACATTCACCAAATCAATACTATTCTGCACAGAAGATTCAATCGGTTCCATAATAAAGAGTTCTGTATCTCCACTGGAATAACAAGTACCTTTTGTATTCGTTCCTTCTGCTGCTATAGACTGGATTGTCCATGTTGCATTATTATTCAACTGATACTTGATCAGAGCATTGATCTGTTCCTGAGACATATTTGTCTCAACATCTTTGCTGACCTGTTCCATAATTGCATTTGCCTTCAAAAGCATTGTAGGCGACAGACACTTCTTTAGCATTGCAGTAATAACCGCCTGCTGATTTTTTCCTCTCTGATTGTCTCCATCAGGAAGATTGTGTCTTTCCCTGCAAAATGCAAGAGCTTCTTTACCATTAAAATGATTATACCCTTCCTGAACATCCATAGTATATTCTGAATCTTTACTTGTCGTAAATGCAAATTCAGAATATACATCAATTCCGCCAAGCGTATCAACAATATCAATTAATGAAGTGAAATTTAATCTCGCATAATAATTAATATCTGTCTCATATAATTCACCCAAAGTTTTCATAGATGCATCTATACCATAGATTCCCGCATGTGTTAACTTATCTCTCTGTCCTCCTGAAACTCCCGGAATAGGAACATAATAATCACGCGGTGTTGTTACAAGTAATATCTGATGTGTTTGTGGATTTACAACTGCAATAATATTCACGTCACTTCGACTTGTTTCTGATACATCACCATAAACATCAATACCACTGATATAAACTGTAAATG
>ERZ779869.1932-NODE-1932-length-18122-cov-2.403719_pt1 | contig 18122 bp, 14 predicted proteins | sample MGYA00511557_ERZ779869 | MGnify/ENA primary metagenome ERZ779869 (study PRJEB29588, sample SAMEA2154620) | human gut metagenome | biome: human gut; feature: human-associated habitat; material: faeces | place: Denmark | collected 2008/2010 ...
GCTCGGCATAAACGGCAGGAGATGAAATCCCGTCCGCCTGCAAATCCAGAGCAATCCGATACGCACTTTCGCCTTTGGCTCGCCGTTCAAAAATTCGTCTTACAACCTGTGCCGCTTCTTCGTCTATAATCGGCGTATGGTTTTTATCGTCTTTTCTCACGTACCCGTAAGGCGCTTTCGAAGCAAGATATTTTCCCGCTTGCGCGCAGGAATATTTTACCGCTCGGATTTTTTTGCTCGTATTCGCCGAATGCCATTCGTTAAAAACGTTCATAATCGGCATCATATCCATTGCCGACGTATCTTTGCTCGCAGTGTCGATCCTGTCTTCTATCGCGATAAATCTTATCCCGAACGACGGAAAAACATAATCGATATACTGACCGACAAGAATATAATTTCTGCCGAAACGAGACAAATCTTTTACTACAATCGTATTGATTTCTCCCGCTTTCGCGTCGTCGAGTAAGCGTTTCACTCCGGGACGATCGAAATTCGTACCCGAATAGCCGTCGTCGACATATACGTCTTTTATCTCCCAGCCTTTTTCTTTTACGTATTTCGTTACGAGTATTTTCTGATTCTCGATAGAAAGCGATTCTCCTGCGCGCTCGTCGTCGCGGCTTAATCTCAAATAAATGCCTGCTATGTAATTTTTATTCCGCTTAGGTTCCATGTTTTACCTCCCGAACCGAAGCAATTTTTTCACTTGCCTTTATTTTACCATATTTTTCGTAATAGCTCAAGCTGTTCATACCTCGCATCCTCCTTTAATTTTTCTTGATTTCAACATTTCCTCATACGCCTCCCTTTCCGCTAAAACGATTAGCGTATCGTGTATATTTTTCTTTCCGATAAAATAACTCTCCACCAAATAATCTGCCCCTTTGATACTCATCTTTACACTCGTTTTCGGTGCGGACAAGTATCCGATATCGTTTACTTCCTTCTTATTTCTCGCCACTTTTCCTCTCTTAATTTCTTATTTGTTGTCTTTTCCGTTCTACCCTTATCCTGTAAAACCCCTTCTGCTTTTCGCCGTTACACCCTTTATTACTTACTCCGCAATATCATTCCGGCTAACTCTATATACCGTATTGCCCCGTTGTGCGTCGGCTCCGGCGATTGAAAGCAACATCACTTTCAATCGTCGGATTGTTCGTTTTTATCTCAACAGTAAAATTGCAGTCAAGATTCCCTGCGCAATCAATAATACCGGCGTCAGCCAGAAAAAGAATTTCCGAAAGCCTCGCTCGTAATAGATTTCTTCTTTCGCTTTATCCACCTCTTTTTCGAGACTTTGCACCTTTTTCTTAAGTTCTTTCGTGTGAGCATCGATTACTTCGGCGGCATCGTCCGCGGCAAGCGCGATTCTCTCTTTTAATAACTCTGTCGCCTCGTCAGTCGCCTTTGCCATAGTTGTACTTACTTGCCGCTGTATTTCCGTTACCGTTTCCGTTATCCTTTGAAGCGTTATCCGCAGGCTCGACAGCAAGTTCCGATTGTCCTCTTTCATATCTTTCGTCAGCTGCTCTACGTCTTCTTTCAGCCTCCTCACGAGCGCGTCGTTCGTCCATTCTACGCTCCTCACTTGCTGCGTCAAGTCCTCCACCCGCGCATTCAGCCGCGAAATTAAGGCGTTGCATTTCTCGTTCGATACCGCTAAGGCTTGCTCTAATAATGCTTCCCGCGTTTCCGCCGTCAACCGTTTTACCTCTTCGCACAGTTCGATTGCCGACGGATTTTCCCTCAAATCCACTTCTTCGTCCGATATACGCTCCGGACTTCTGCCTGTAATTCTGTTCTCCAATTCTTTTGATTACCTCCGTCTTCGTATAATTTTCTCCGAGTTTCGCCCCTCGAACAGGCTTTTGTTTGTTCGGGTGCAGATAGGAATAATCCTTTCCGTCCCGCGTGATTTTTACGCCGTAACATTCGTCAAGATATTTTTTGAACGCTTCGGGCGATTTCGTTTTCTTTACCGCTTCGGCTATGACTTCGCGCAGTTCTTCTTTCCAACTCGTTCCCCCTTTTAATATAATTTTCTTTTCTGCCGCCGTTCGGCTGTTTTTGCCCCTTTTTCTGAATTCCGTTTCCGTAAAGCCGTATTTTTTGCCGCGCTTCCGAAATTCCGTTTCGGTGTACCCGTGTTCTTTTCCGATTCGATTGACTTCGTCTTTCATCGCGGCGTATTCCGCTTTACCGAATTGCAACTTTTTCCCCGTAATCGGATCAACCGCGTTTACGATAATGTGGCTGTGAACCGTTTCGGTATCCGTGTGCGTTGCGATCACGCATTCGTAATTTTTGAAAAACGCTTCCGCAACTTCTTCCGCATACGCGTGGGCTTTTTCGGGCGTTACGTTATCTTTCCGCGCGCAAGATAATTTGAAATGGTAGTATTTCCTTTCGTCGAACTTCTCACCCTTACCGAACCTTTTCGCCGTTTCTTCAAACTGTTTTGCGTAATCTTCGTCCTCGAATAAATTTTTCGCCGACACAAACGCCGCTTTCTTCGGATCGGTGATATACCTTATCCCGTTTTTCGGTTTCGCCTTGCTCGCACTACATTTAAAAAGCGGCATCACGCACCGCCTGCGGCAACGGAAATTTTACGGTATAATTCCTTCAGGTCGGCGATACAACTTTTTATTTCGCGCTCTGTATCTATCCCGTAATAATTGTTCCTCACAGCCTGATTCAGATTGTTTCCATGCCGCTTCAATTCCGCGAGTATCTCGCCGCCGCGCTCTATTACGATAACGGGTTTGTTTATGATAGCACGAACGATGAATTCGCGCATAGTAAGTCCGCTTGCGGATATTGCTTTGTCGATTAAATTCTTCTCGTTTTTGTTCGCCCTAAACGTGTAGGCAAACGGTCTCGTTCTGTTTTCTATAACGTTACCTCCCGTAGTTTTTTAATTAGTTCTATAAATTCCGTTTTACGGCGGGCGATAAAAATTGTAACATGCCATTATTGCTCCTCCTCGTTCTGATTTTCGGGTATAAAAAAGCCGCCGAAACATTTTACGCTTCAACGACTTTAACCGTATCTGACAACTTTTTTGTCCTATGATGGTCAATCATTCTATTTAATTGCTTTTTATTATATTCCTGAAAAATTCTCCGTTTTGCAAACTGATTTTATGTTTTTCGTTCGTTATTTTCAAAAGGGTCTTAGGGAAATCTTTTCCCTAACGAGGCGACTTATTAAGTCGGTATTTGGCAAGCCAAATACGTTCCTCGCTATTGCGATAATCAACTATTGCAATATCGTTTTCAGGCAAGTTTTCAGCGATTTTTCATTAAAAACCGTGCGTATTTCTGTCTGCGCTTAACTTTATTTGCCGATTCTTTTGAATACGGGAATTACCGTTATCGGCGTATCGATCGAATAGATGCCTTTACGGTATTTTTTTCCCGCCGCGTCTTCCCATATTCCGTCGGGAATAACCACCTGCCTCGTACTCATGCCTTTTTTCAACTGCGGAGCGACAAGAATATCTTCACCAAGCAAAAATTCGTCGTTCACCGTAGCATAACCGCTATGAGGATAAGCATATTCGAGATTTCTTATCATAGGCTCGCCGGAAGCGGCGCAACGCTTTGCCGTCTGTATGATATACTCCGCAAGATCGCTGTGCAACCCGACCGCATCGAGACAAATTTTCTGATTGTTTTCGGATAAAACTTTCCACGGCGCACGCGAAAACTGCATCATGGGGAACATTGCCGCCACCTGGCAATAACGCACGAACAATTCTTCGTCGAAAACAAATCCGTCGCGATGAAAATCCGGAACCATTCCGCCGCCGATCATATCGGGGCAAAGATATTGATAACCGCATAAACCCATCGCGATCCCGTCTGGAATCAAAGTGTTCAACCCGTCGTTATCCCAGGAATGATTTTTATCCCGAAGACGATTGACAACGGGAAGCCACCCCGCGTTAAACCCGGCGCGCAATTCGTTAAACGAATATTTCGCGCCGATTTCTGCCCATATTTTCGCCTGCGTCGAACGCTCCGAACCATCGGAAAACACAAAATCGTCGTCATAATATTCGGGGTCTGCGGCGTCGAATTTAAAACCGTCTATACCGAAATCTTCCATCAAAGCGGAAGCCTGCTTATCAAACCACGCCGTTGCCGCCGGATTCGTCAGATCGAGTACCGCGCTGTATCCGTTCCACCAATGAGAAATCGCGGTTGTTCCGTCCGATTTTTTTACGAGCGCGCCGAGTTTTTCCAGTTCGCGGAAAACCGCCGTATCGGGACTGACGAACGGACAACACCACAACATGACCTTAAAACCCGAACGATGCAATTTATCTATCATTGCTTTCGGATCGGGAAAAGACGCGGCATTGAACTTCCAGTCTCCGTATGCCCTACACCAGCAATCGTCGATCATTAAAACTCCTGCCGGATAGCCGTGCGAAAGTATCCGATCGGCGTATTCAAGCACTTTATCCTGCGTGCAATCCCATTCCATTTCTATCCACGTATTATATTGCGGACTCGAAAACATGATCTCGGGAGGAATCGTATTCTTCCCCGCAGGAGCGAATTTTTTACACATCGCCATATATGCGCTTTTCAGCGTATCGCCGTTGCGTTCCACTAAGATATCGTCCCCTTCGACTTCGATATGGTCGGAAAAGAATTCATATTTAAACGGTTTTTCCGAATAAACCGCTCTTCCTCTATCCGACAATAAAAACGAGGATGCCTGATTTCCTGCGTGCCACACGCGCAGGTCGCGCGAAAATCCTGCGGAATACGGCATAAAAATGCCGTCGTTGACCGTTCCGCCGAAAAAACGTTCTTCTTCGAGATAATCGATTGTTAGTTTCATATTCTTCCTCAATACTGTGAAAACTGCTTCTCGTCAGGCAATTTTATTTCCACTTTTTCCTGTAACCTGATATCCGCGCTGCTTGCGCCGATCAATATCGTAAAAGTTCCGTTTTCCACATAAAATTCATTTAAAACGGGGCTGAAATAGGCAAAATCTCTTTCGGTAAGATTGAACCCGAACGTACACGTTTCGCCGACTTCGAGGCGTTTTTTCCCGAAAGCGACAAGTTCTTTTCTCGGACGCGTTACCATACTCGCGTCGTCGGCAATATATACCTGCACGATTTCCGAAGCCACATGCCGACCGACGTTTTTTACGGAAAAAGAGACGTAATAATCAGTCTCGCCGAGTTTTTTCACGTTCAAATCTCCGTATTGAAACGCCGTATACGACAGGCCGTAGCCGAACGGATAGGCAGGCGCAATCCCGTTGTATTCGTAATACTTATATCCGACGAGAACCCCCTCCGGATATCTTTCCGTATAGCCGTTGCCGCGCCGCTCTGCCGTAGCCGTATCTTCAAGGCATTTCGGAAAAGTTTCGGCAAGTTTTCCGCACGGCGAAACCCTCCCCGAAATCAGATCGGCCGCCGCTTCGTTTGCGCCCTCGCCGCAATACCCCATATAAAGTATTGCTTTTACCTTTCCTTCGAACGCGGAAACGTCGACGGCGGAGCCTGCGTAAATAACCGCTATCACATTCGGATTTACCTGCGCGACGTCGAGAATAAGATCTTCCGCCGCAGAATTCAGTTTCAACGAAAAACGATCGGTTTCCTCTTTCTCCGTAAGCCACGTATTCCCTACGCACACCACGGCGCAATCGTTTTTTGCCGCCGTTTCCACGGCGTAACGAATTCCGAACGGCGTGAGAAGATTATATCTGATCATATAACCTAAGGCAAAATCCGCGTTAAAACCGAGCTGTTTCAGACAATCGCATAACGATTGAGCCGCCTTGGCGTTTACTCTGGACGATCCGCCGCCCTGAAATTCGGGATTTTCCGCAAAACCGCCGATCACGGCGATTTTCTTATCCTTGCATACGGGCAGGATATCGTCGTCGTTTTTCAGAAGTACGGCGCTTTCCTCGGCGGCGCGAACCGCAAGTTCATGCTTTTGTTCCTCCGTCATCGTAACTCTTCTCCGGGAAACCGCAGAACGATATTTTTCCGCAAGTTCGCGAAGTCTTCCGACGCTTCTGTCGAGGTCTCCTTCGTCGATCAATCCTTTTTCATACCAATCGGCAAGTTGTTTCCCGTAATCGGCGCTATACGGCATCGCAAGATCGATGCCCGCTTTAAGCGACTTCGCGCGATGCTTTACAGCGCCCCAATCGGAAACGATTACCCCGTCAAAACCGAGTTCGTTGCGAAGAATATCGTTTAAAAGGTGCTTGTTTTCGGAAGCGTAAACGCCGTTTACGGGATTATAACTGCACATCACCGTCCAGGGCTTTGCATTCAACGCGATTTCAAACGCGCGGCAATACGTTTCGCGCAAAGTTCTCTCGTCCATTTCGCTGCTTTGAAAAAAACGATCGTATTCGCGATTGTTTGCCGCAAAATGTTTCAGCGACGTGCCTATTCCCTTGCTTTGAACGCCATCGATATAAGCGGCTGCAAGCTTTCCCGCAAGAACTCCGTCCTCGGAAAAGTATTCGAAATTTCGTCCGCAAAGCGGCGTGCGTTTAAGATTCACGCCGGGGCCTAAAATGATCGCAACGTCATGTTTTATGCAATCTTCGGCGATAGCCTGCCCTACGGTGTATACAAGCGACTCGTCGAAAGAATTGCCGAGCGCGGAAAGCGTAGGATAACAAACCGATTCCGCGGCGATCTGCTCGCCGTCTTTCTCTTCGGTTACAAAACGCAACCCGTGAGGGCCGTCGGAAACTCTGAGCGACGGAAGTCCGCATACTTCCGCCGTAGACCAATTATCCCGCCCCGTTACCGCAATTATTTTTTCATTGATTGAATTTTTCATAAATATCGTTATAAACTCCTGCCGTCCAGCCTAACATCTCCGTTTCCGTATACTCGTTCGCCGTGGCTTTTCCGCCCTTTACCGCATCGTATTTTTCCCATAACTTTCCCGTATTTGCAAAGCAATCTTCCACGGTTAAAAGATATTTCTTCCCTATCCGTTCGGCTTCTTCGGGCGCGCCGACCGCTTTGAGCGCGTAAAACGCAAACCATACAAGCGGAGCCCACATGTTCGGATATCCCCACTGCCCTGCAAAATCCTCATCCGTTTTTTCGCATGCCGCAATACCGTAAGGATATTCCAATTTTTTCAGAATCCGCAATAAAACGTCTTTATCGTTACTTATCCCCGCCCAGAACGGAAGCATGTCCGCAACGGACGTAACGCAACCGAATTGTCCTCCGGGAACGGCGTCGGTAAGTTTTTGCCCGTCGAAACAAAAACGATACATCATTTCTTTCCGTTTTTCGGATGCGGCGATATACCCGGAACGTTTTTCCTTTTCGCCGAATTTCGCAAGCGTCGTTTCGTAACGGTATAACAAGCTGTTAAGATCGACGGCGGCGAATTCGCTGCAACGGAAATCGAATCTCGGTGAAAAATCCCACCCCGATTCGCATTCGGCAAGAATATTATTTCCTATTGCTTCTCTGTCGGCGTTTTCGAATTTACGTTTCAATCTGACTTCGGCTTCGTCAGCCATAAATATTTTTGTCTTTGCGTCTGCGGAATTGCCGTAATGATTCAATCCGCCGGGTAATACGCGTTCTTTCATCCAGTAATCGTATTCTCGTTCCATAGCGGATAAAAGAATCGCGGCGTTTTCGCCGTCGATATACGGAAGCAGATCGCAGACCATAATACCGAACACGGGCGGCTGCGTGCGATTGAGCATTCCCGTCACCGCGGCGTTGGGCATATACCCGTACTTTTGTATCAAGAACGCCATATCGAGAGCATTACGGAGCGCGTCTTCGATTTTTCCGTCGGCTATCAGCCCTTTATTGATAAAACAAGTATCCCAATAATAAAACTCGTCGAAAATTCCTTCCGCGCAAGGCGAGTTATAAGGATACGGCAACGGAATTCCGTCGGCACGGTGTCCTTTTTTTCTTAAACTTTTTTCCCAACTATTGCGAATATATTCACGAACCGTCATAGTATCTCCCGAAAAACGGCGGACTTAGCATATCGTTAAGCCCGCCGCCGTCATCAATTCTTTCAGAAAAGCGAAACGTCTGTGATTTCGATTTCGAACGTTTTTCCCGCAGTAGCGTATTTATTCAGGAAAAGCATAACCGAACCGTAGGAAGCGGCAAGTTTTGCGCTTTCGACGTCTACCGTCAATTCGGCTACCCCGTCACTGTCAAACACGAGATCCTCTCCGTAAACCGTTCCGGACGCTCCGTCTACCTGGAAACGTACTTTTTCAAGATTTCCGCTGACAAGGCGCACCTTAATGTGCAACTTGGTTGCTTCTATGGTAGCGGTATTGAATTTAAAGACATATGTACTCCACTTGTTGCTATCCGCGGCGGTAAATCCGACTTTTACGGAATTGTCCTTATTTATCGTTGCGGTATAAAAATCTTTCGGGTCATTATATTCGTTATTGCCATGCCCCGTTATCCCGCGGAAGGTTTCCGCTTCTTCCTGCGAACTTGCCGCAACGGTGAACGTAAACTCATTCCATTCGGAAACGCCCGCGCTGTTTTTGCTGCGAATCTTTGCGTTATGCTTACCTACGGCAAACGCTTTTTCTTCCGTGGGTTTATACGCGCGGCACATCATCGGAGCGTCGCCCGAAGGACGCGTGCGTTGCATAAGGTCGGTAATCGCGCTTCCGTCTACTTCCAGTTCGTATTCCGAAGCCGCGAAAACACGTTCCCAATAAACGACGCCGTCTTTCACTTCGGCGTAACCGGGCGCTTCGGGAGCCTGTTTTTCACCCGCTACCATGGCAATCTTAGTGAACTTAATTTCGGTTTCACCTTTCGTTTTGTCGGTCGTGCCTTCCAACGGACAAGGATTATTCAATTCGAGGTATACGGCTTTCCAGCTTCCATCACCGTCGAGATCCACATCGGTGGTATTCAGACGAACCGAGTTTTTCCCCGGTTGAACGGCATAACGCTGATACTGTTTGAAGCTGCTCTCGCCGCCGAATTCAAACTGCATGACGGGCAAACTTCCCTTTGTCACTTCGAAATCGAGCTCGAAGCTCGTTGCCTCCATGGTCGCGTCATACCAAAGGACAAGGCTTGTCCAGGCGTTCGTCATTTTGCTTCTGTCGTAAGATACCACAAACGCATTGTCATCGCTGCCGTTCACGGCGTAATTGATTTCTCCGTTATAAGTGTTGTTCTCGATTTTGTTGATTCCGGACACGACGTTTTTGCTGAGACGATAACCGGAAACCACAACGACGCATTCGCTTTCAAATTTCCCGTCTTTCGTAGACGCGGTTATCTTACACGTACCTTCGTTTACCCCCGTTACGTTACCGGTTTCATCTACGGTAGCCACGCCGGGATCGCTTGTTTTCCAGTTCACTTCGGCACTGCTTGCCGAAAGTTTTTCGCTTCTGCCCGCATCCAGGCTAAGGTTCTCTTTATCGAGCGTGATCGATGAAGAAGTTCCCGGAATCTTCTTGTGTCCTCTGCATCCGACAGCAAAGACCGACGTTACCGATAGTGTGAGCGTCATTGCGAGCGCTAAAAGTTTGCCTTTTTTGTTCATATTAGTTTTCCTCCAAATATATATATTTAATTAAGGCCTCATTGATTAAACGGAAAATCTTTAAAGATCTCCTCATAGATTGCAGACGGAACATTCGTCATGTACAAACGTTTCCAGTCTTTCGTGATCGTGCGGAATTGTCCGACGCAAACGTCTTTATTGCTGTTCCAGTCGGGCGTCCACTGCAAACCCTTTTCACGCCACCAGTCCGCTCCGATATTCGCTACGTATTTCGCTTCGTCGATATCGGAAGGTTGCGACGCGTCCCATACGCACAGTCTTATATCCATCTCAGACAAAATATACAACGTTTCGTTGTTTTTTACGCTGCCGTCCGCGTTAAGAAGTCCCATCTCAACCAGATCGATCTGACTTCCGAACGGGTGATAGTTATAACCGAGCGTAGCATAATCGAGTTTGATTCTGGTACGTTTTTCTTCGGCATAATTGATACTGTTTGACAGAAAGTTTTTATGCGCGTCGTTTCCGAAGTTTTCATCGTAAAACGATCCTTTCGGATTGGCATGTTCAAGCAAAACCCAACCGGAAGATTTCGTATACGCCCATATTTTCATGTTCTGAAATTCGATACCCGTATTGGAAACGGGATTTTGTCCGTTCTGAAGATAGATCGTAGACCAGATTCCCACGCCCTTCCAGCCGAGCGGTTTGTTGCCGTTACCGGAACCCGCCCTCGGGTGATATTTCCAGTCGTTGGTATCGGCGCAGGACGGTACGGCTTCGTGATACGCGCTGTCTACGGAATGTTTCGGCGTGTATGCCGAGTCGTCCTTAGCGATTTTTTCATCGCTTAACCGCTCGAAATCCTGCGGATTATCCGATAAATACTTGACGTTTTCTGCGGACAAGTCGCAAATGAAAGCATCGTCTTTTGCCGAAAGATATTTCGTCGTTCCGGTTTCGAATCCGTTTTTCGCCATATCGCGTATCGTATTCATCGCCTCGGCATAGTTTTTTTCGATTCCGCCGCGAACCGTTTCCAACGTGGCGTCGTCTTTTGATTCTTTCGCCGCTTTTTTCAGATTTACACCGCCGAAATATATCGTTCCGCCGTTTTTCTTTGCCGCGTCCATACTGCCGAGCGCGCTCCGCCCGCTTGTATCGAAAATCGCCGTTACTCCGTTCTGATATGCCGAAGAAGCATAATCTTCGGCTTTTACCACGTTCGTTTGCTCTTCGATGTACTTTACGCTTACCGAAGCGTTGCCGACGCCTTGCAAAAAGCCGTACAACACACGATTATCGAAACCGTTTTCATATACGGAAACATATCCCGCTTTTTTTGCGCCGCTTTCCGCAATCGCCCGTCCGCCGAGATATCCGTATTCCTCGGGTTGAAATTCCAACGCGCACACGTTCTCTCTGACTTCGCGAAGAGCCGCGTCCAAAACGATAAAATTCATTCCTTTGAAACTTTTCACATAACCGGACAACCCGTTATATGCGTCTCTCCCCACGATGGCAACCGTTTCGATTCCGCCCTTTGCTATTTCTTCCTCCACCGCACGGCGATAATTATCTGCGTTTTTTCCGAGTTCAAGCGTTTTGAATCCGCATTTTGCCTCGTCTTTGGCGGCAGCATATACGCCGCCGCCGAATTCGTCGTTGCTATCGCCCGCATAACAAAGCAATACTTTTGCGTCCGCTTCGTTTTTCGGCGAGCAGGAACATACGGAACCTACAAGAATCAACGATAACGCCGCCGCTACAAATTTGGTTATTTTCATGTTTACCCCTTTACACTTCCCACAGTAATCCCTTTTACGAAATAACGCTGCAAAAACGGGAATACGAGCGCGATCGGCAATACTCCCAGGAATTTCTGCGCCGCCTGCAAATTTTTTCCTCCGATATTTTTCAAGGCTTCCAACTGTTCGGGCGTAAGCGTAAATCCCGATTGCTTCGTAGGATCGCTTGAAACGATCATCGTATACAAATAAGACTGCAACGGATACAAAGAAGGATCGTTCATAAACATGATTCCGTCAAACCAACTGTTCCATTGCCCCACCGCCGTAAATAAAACAATTGTAGCGATTGAAGGCATAGAAAGCGGAATATATATTTTAAACAAAATGGTAAATTGCCCCGCTCTGTCTAATAAAGCCGCCTCTTCGATATCTCGCGGAATGCCTCTGAAAAAATTCATCAGCATCAGCACAAACCAGACGTCGCATGCCCCCGGCAAAACGTAAATCAAAAAACTGTTCAGCAATCCGAGTTGTTTATACAGGAAATACGTAGCAAACAATCCGCCGCTCAAAAACATGGTAACCAGAAAAAACCACGTAAATCCGGTTCTTCCTTTGAATCTTCCGTCCGTTTTCGACAGCGGATATGCCGTAAGCACCACTACGATAAGCGAAGCCGACGTACCGAATATCACTCTCATCACACTGATCGCGAGCGAAGTAAAGAATTCATTTTTTTGCAGAAGGTACTTGTAAGCCTGCAATGTGAACCCTTTCGGCAGAAGAAACACCACGCCTTTGCTTGTAAATTCATCGGATGAAAACGACATCGCGAGAAGATGAATGAACGGAAGAATACAAATCAACGCCAATAAGGTAAGCACCGTATAGTTTATAATTTCGAAAGCGATTCTTCCTTTACTTTTTTTGATTTTCATCTCACGCCACCTCAGAACAATCTGTAATCAAACTTTTTGTAGGCAAAATAATACGTTCCGCCCATAAGCACGAGAGTTACGACAGCCTTTGCGAGGTTTACGGCGCTTGCAACGTCTACCTGACGATTACCGAACATGCCGAGCCGATATACAAACGTATCTATAATATCTCCGCCTTCGTAAACCATCGGGTTATAAAGCACCAATACCTGATCGAACCCGCCGTTCAGTATTCCGCCGATCGATAAAGTCATGACCATTGCCACAACGGGAGCGATGCTCGGAAGCATAACGTTAATAATCTGTCGGAATCTGCCGCCGCCGTCGATTTCGGTCGCCTCGTACAAAGTCTCGTCCACTCCCATAATGGCGGCAAGAAAGATTACCATATTGTAACCCATGCCTTTCCATACGTCCGATAAAATCACCAGCGTCCGAAACCAACCGTTGTCGAGAAAAAACATAATTCTCGTTCCGAACAATTTCTCCAACATAGTATTCACAATGCCGCCGTAAGCGAACATTTCAAGCAGAATACTGCCTAAAATGATCCAACTGAGAAAGAACGGCAAAAAATACATTGTCTGAGCAAACCGCGAAAACCATTTTTTACTTACTTCGTTGATTAAAATCGCCAACAACAACGGCACAATGATTCCGAGAGCTATCTTTATCCCGGAAATCAGTAACGTATTACGCACCGAGTTCCAGAATTTTTCCATTTTAAAAAGATAAATAAAGTTTCCGAAGCCGTGATTGCTTGCCCATTCCTGACCGAAAAACGTTCCTTTAAAAATATCGAATTTCTGAAACGCCATCACGATGCCGAACATAGAGCCGTATTTAAAAACCACCGTGAGAACAACGCCAGGCAGCAGCATCAGCCACCACACCCATTGTTTTTTTACGAATCGCCCGAATTTAGACGAGGTACTATGTTGTAATATATTTGCTTTCATATTTATTTCGCCTGTTCGGCATACCATGCGTTCACTTCCGCGGCGACTTCGTCTCCGCCGATTTTTTTCCACGATGAAACAAACGAATCCCAGGTGTCGTCGATATTTTTCTCGCCCATAATCGCTTTCAGATAGTATTCCGAAACTTCCTGAGCCATCAACGCGCCTTTGCTTGACATGGCAGGCGTCGAAATTCCGTAAAATTCATCATAAGATACACGTTTTTCATCATCGTAGATCTTCAGAATCTGCGCCCATGCCCCGTCTTTATTCACGCGGGTCATAATGTTCGCAAACATGTTTTCCTGATACTTCGTAGCGTAATGATCCGCTTTCCACACAAGATATTCCGGATAAGCGTTCCACAGTTTTTTCATGTGCGCCGTCCAGGTTTCGGGCGCTTCGCCCTCCGCTTTCGGGTCGATTTCCAACTGCTTGTTAATATTTACATATTGTTCGTTGATATCATACGGATCATAAAATTGCGTAGGGCACCAACTCCATACGTAACCGTTTTCCGGCGCCGCTTCCGGCGTACCGTCGAGAGCGATATACATGTTGATCATCTTGAACAAAGCTTCAGGGTTTCTGCACTTTTTGTTCACGACGTAGTAAAACTCCACCTGCTGACGATCTATTACTACGTTTTTGCCTTCGGCAAGAGGCATTTTTGCGGCAACCCAGTCGGCGTCGTTTCCGATTGCCGTACCGAGAGGATATTCGAATTGCCACCACGGTCCGATTACAACGCCGCATTTATCGCCGAGAACGTCCGCTTGCACGGCGTCAACCGTCGCCGCGGCAACGTCTTTCGTTAAAATGCCTTCGTTATAAAGTTTGTTCAGCCATTTCAATGCAGTCTTGCTGTTTTCGGATACTTCGTCCGCGTGCAATTTCCCGTCGCTACCCAAAAGCCATGCATAAGGACTTGACCCGAACACATTCATATATCTGTCGATCGAAAAATAAGAACCGGCAATCGCATTGCTCATCGCAAGCCCGCACGTTGCCCCTTTCTTTTGTTTGAACGCCTTCAACACTTCGTACAATTCTTCCGGATTTTCGGGAACGGAAAGTTTAAGTTCGTTCAGCCAATCCTGACGGATATACATCACGGGAACGCCGCGGCGATTGTCGGAATACTGAGGCACGGCATAAATTCCGCCGTCGGCGTCGGTAAGCCTTTTGATAACATCGGGATCGCGATTCAAAAACGTCTTTACGTCGTCGGAAGCATATTCGTATGCCGTGGAAAGATTTTTCAGCATGCCCGCCTTTTTCAGCGAAGCATAATCGTTTGCCGTAACCTTAAAAATATCCGGCAATTCGTTCGATAACATGGAAAGGCTCAGTTTTTCGCTGTATTGCGTGGGAGGAACTTTCCACAAATAGGAAAACTCCAGATTCAACCTTTCTTTCATCAGCTTGATGAACTGCTGGTTATCGGGAGTTACACTCTGAGGCACGCGGCTGTCGTTGTGTGCCTGATACTCCATTACGCCCGTAATCTTGACCGTAGTTTCGTACTTTCCGAACGGATTGCGGGTGGGATCGTCATAATCCGGCCCCGCGTTCCCGCCGTTTCTGCCGCAGGAGCAAAAGCCGATCGCGCATAAAGCCGCCAGAATAAAACTGACAAATTTTAAATGTTTTTTACCCATAATCTTCCTCCGTCGATTATTTTCTTTGATTTAATTATACTACGAATACGCTTCAGATTCAATATCCTTTTTTTTTACATCCTTTTGTTTTTTTTACTATTTTAAGTACAAAAAAAGCTTTTCTAAAGAAAAGCCGAAAAAATCATCTTTATTTCATTTTATATGCACTAAGTGTTTTTCCGCCGATAAGTCATCGGCGCGCAGCCGTGCAATTTCGCAAAGGCAATCCCGAATTGCGCAGGGTTTGCAAAACCGCATTTTTTGGCGATATTCGACACAAAATCATCCGTTTCTACAAGCAATCTTTCCGCAAACCTCATTCGCTGACCGAGAATATACGAATGTAAATTTTCGCCGACGACAGCCTTGAACTTGCGCGATAAATACGCGGGATTATAATATACGGCCGAAGCCAAAGTCGTCAGCGAAAGTTCGTCGCCGAGATGCGTATCTATATACTTTTTAACCGACCCGATAATTTCGTCGCCGCAATCTTCCGAAACGTTTTTCGCTTCCTGCCCGTCGCCGATAAAACGGCATCCGTCCTTATTTCCGTCGCATAACCTTTCTAAACGGGAATATCGTATTCCGTCTCTCTCGCCGCGCGGCAGATCTACGGCAAAAACAGAATAGTTACCGTCCCGCTCGAAAATATCTTGTTGCAGTCTTTTGGCTCGTTCGATCACCACGTTAACATTTTCGGGAACGGGAATCGCCGCAAACCACCCGTTTTCTTTACAAAACGCCGATACGTCTTTTCCGAACGTGTTGCGGAGAACGTTCGCCATATCCGTCTTAGGTTCCGAGAAGATCATAAACAAAAACAACCGTCCGGAATATTCTTCGCCGTTTTCTTCTATGGAACGCCACAACTTCATACCGTTGACTTCCGCCGATAATTCATCGTTCAGCCGTACCTGAAAAGCCAATTCCGATTCTCCCCGTCTTTGTTTCTCCGCCTCGCCGATTTTTTCGTGAACCGCTTTCAGTAAAACGGCGTCATCTTCCAATTTCAAGACATACGACGCCTCCGGAAACTTCAACGCCTCATACGCATAGGAAAAATCGCTGTACCCGGTGAGAAAGATAATTTTCAAATCCGGATACGATGTCAAAAGCGATTTACATAGCGATATCCCGTTGCATTTCGGCATATCGATATCGCATACGATGATATCTATATAATGCGTTGCGGAAAAATCTTTTGCCTGCTGCGATCCGTAACAAACGTGCACTTCGGCGTCGGTATTTAACTCGGCAATCAAAGTGCCGGCTATCGAATCGGCTATATTTCTCTCATCATCAACCACCAATATCGTCATCTTTCAATCCTCCCGTTGAGAACACAGATAAATCGTCACTTTCAATCCCCCGAGATCGCTGCGCTTCACAAACAACTCGCCGCGCCCGCCGGCATAATGAAGCAATCTTCTGCTTACGTTAACCAATCCGGACGTTTCTTCGGGACTGACAAGTTTTTCGGATAACTCTTCGATCTGCGAATCGCCGATATCTCCGTTATCGTCGAATTCTATTCTCAGATTGTTTCCTTCCGCAAAATAACGCACTCGGAATACCCCGCCGTCTTCTTTATTCGCAAATGCATATTTATAAGCGTTTTCGGCGATGGGTTGCATGCATAACTTCGGAATAGGCATTTCACGAAACGCTTCCGGCGGAGAATCGATTTGCAAATCTACCCGCTCGTTGAAACGTATTCTTTGTATTTCGAGATAATCGCGCATATTGTCGGCTTCGTCGCGCAGTTTTACGATCGGCTCGGCATTGCGCGTAATATACAGGAACAATTTCGACAATCCGCCGGTCATGCGCTCCACGCTCTCTATATCGCCCATTTTGCAAAGACTGCGGATATTCGCAAAACAATTGTATAAAAAATGAGGGTTTATCTGCGCTTGCAACGCCTTGAACTCGCTTTCGACGCGCATCGACTTCTGCCTGTAATTTTCTTCGATATAACTCGATATCGAAGAAGTCATATAATTGAATCCGTCGTATATATTCTGAAAATCGGACGTAATGTTATCCTCTATGCGGACGTCGAAATCTCCGTCGCTCACCAGCCGCATCGCGCCGAGCAAGCGTGAATACGGGCGGCTGAAAAAATGCCGGAACATTAAAAATAAGGCAAAAGCCACAAAACATAGCAATACACATGCAACGATGAAATATATTGTAAACGAGCTTAAAGAGGGATCTGCAGACGCGGCGTCGAAATTTACATATAACGGAAGTATGCTCATCAGCTTTGTATAGTAAACAATCCTTCCGTTTCTGAGAATCGGTTTGTCCGTTGCTTCTTCCGATAAAACAGTTCCCGGCACAACGTCTTCGTCCGAACAGATTATCAATAAAGAATCATCTTCCGCATAAGGTTTCGTCTGCACTTTCGGAAATGCCGTAAGAGCTAAGTTTTTTGCGATATGATCTCCGTCAAGCAATACCGCCAATACGGAATTGTCCTGCTCGGAAAGTGACAGCGTGATCAATATTTCGCCGTTATTTCTGAGATTGCCTTCGTAAGTAGGCGAATAGCGATGTTCTTCTATGGCCTTATCAAGCAACTGCTTACGAAAATCGTCGCTGACAAAAGTGTATAGCGTGTTATACGATAATTCCCCGTCGGGAGCAATCCATAACGCGCACGAATCGATTACATCGTAATAGGTCGTCAACGACACAAGATCTTCCATCGTTCTGTTAATCGCGGTATTACGCGCGTAGGAATCGCCCGATATTTTATCGTAATAATAGGCTTTAAGGCGAACGACGGTATCGCTGTTCATCAGCGAAAATCCCGCTCTCGATATATTTTTGATATCATTCGCAAGGTTCTCCGTCAACGCGGCATAGCTGTCTTCCACGATTTGTCTCGTTCTGTTTTTTGCCGTTCTGTTCGATACGAATAGATTTACCGATATCAGTAGCCCGAACAGAAAAATGATGATTATTTCTATCAAAGCAAAAACGGTAACTAACGACAATTTTCTTTTTTTTGCCCTTACTCCGTTCATAATTTCTCCCTAAAATATTAAGCCGACGCAAAATTTGACTTTAAATTTAAATACCCGTTCGACTTTTCTTCCGTCGGCAAAGAATTTCTTATTTCATAGGATGCCGGACATGTGCAATACGAACCTTGCCCGGCATACACCGATCGAAGCCGCCGTCGATTTCAGCCGATCTTTAACCGAAAATCTATCGAATCTCCCTCACGACAACAGTTTTTTATAGTATAGCATAA
>ERZ779869.1937-NODE-1937-length-18074-cov-3.749820_pt1 | contig 18074 bp, 16 predicted proteins | sample MGYA00511557_ERZ779869 | MGnify/ENA primary metagenome ERZ779869 (study PRJEB29588, sample SAMEA2154620) | human gut metagenome | biome: human gut; feature: human-associated habitat; material: faeces | place: Denmark | collected 2008/2010 ...
GCTTGTGAAGGGTTTCCTGCATCAGCAGGCGGAAATCATCATTGATCTCCAGTGCCTCATCGTCCGGCGACACATCTGCATTCCTTGTCACGCAGATATAATTCTTGTTCGATACCTCGTATTTGTCGAACACCACATCCAGATATTCCATGATCACCTTTTCCATACGGATATAACGGATATCATGGCCCGGAAGATATAAAATATCTGACACAAACTGTGGAACCGGTACGATTCCAATCATGGAAGTTCCATTCTGCTTCAGACTTGCGATCACATACAGTTCCTTATTGAGCAGATGTGGGAATGGATGATTGGCATCCACGATCTGTGGAGACAGGATCGGTAGGATCTGGTCTTTGAAGTACTTTTTCACATCCTTCTTTTCCTGCTGCTCCAGCTCTTTTATCGATAGTCCACAGACACCGTATGGATTCAGCAGCTTCTTGATTTCCGAGTAAGTCTTGTCCCGCTCTTTATACAATGGTGCTACAGCCGCAAAGATTGCATCCAGCTGCTCTTTCGGATTCATCCCCGAACGGCTGTCGATCGTGCTGTTATCCGTAAGCGACATATCATACAGGCTTCCTACGCGGATCATAAAAAATTCATCCAGGTTGCTTGTAAAAATGGATACAAACTTCATTCTTTCAAGAAGGGGTACTGAAGAATCCTTTGCTTCCTCCAGTACCCTCTGATTGAACTTCAGCCAGGACAGTTCTCTGTTCTGTGTATAGTTCTGCATTTCTTTTTTCATATTAGCCCACCTTCACTCTTCCTTTACACTGGTATAATTTCATTCTACCACTGAATCAGAAGAAAGAAAAGTTAACTTCTTTTAAACTTTCCTGCAAAAGCTATTTCTTTGTGATAAAGCCTTTTGCAGTCAGTGTCTCAGCACAGAGAACAGCTCCTCCTGCCGCACCGCGGACTGTATTGTGGGAAAGTCCGATAAATTTATAATCGTAAAGGGAATCTTCTCTGAGTCGTCCGATAGAAATTCCCATTCCGTTCTCATAATCTACATCCAGTTTCACCTGCGGACGGTTGTCTTCTGTCATATAGCGGATGAACTGCTTCGGTGCACTCGGAAGCTCTGCTTCCTGCGGGAAGCCTTTGAAACTTTCCAGTTTTTCGATCAGCTGCTCTTTGGTTGGTTTCTTTTCAAAATTGATAAATACGGCAGCGGTATGTCCGTTAAGAACCGGTACACGTACACACTGGCATGTGATCTTCGGAGAATCTGCTTTTACGATCTGTCCATTTTCAACTCTGCCGAGAACACGAAGCGGTTCCTGCTCGCTCTTTTCTTCTTCTCCACCAATGAATGGAATGATATTTTCTACCATTTCCGGCCAGTCTTTAAAGGTCTTTCCTGCACCTGAAATTGCCTGGTATGTTGTAACAACCAGTTCTTTTGGTCCGAACTCTTTCCATGCTGCAAGGCAAGGTGCATAGCTCTGGATTGAGCAGTTTGGTTTTACTGCAATGAATCCGCGTGTTGTTCCAAGACGTTTCTTCTGATCTTTGATCACTTCAAAATGATCTGCATTGATCTCCGGTACTACCATCGGTACATCCGGTGTCCAGCGGTGTGCACTGTTGTTAGATACAACCGGTGTCTCTGTCTTCGCATATGCTTCTTCAATTGCTTTGATCTCGTCTTTAGACATATCCACTGCACTGAATACAAAATCAACTGTAGATGCTACATGCTCTACATCATTTACATTCAGGACTACCAGCTTCTTAACTGCTTCCGGCATCGGTGTATCCATTTTCCAACGGTCACCTACTGCTTCTTCATATGTCTTACCTGCGGAACGAGGGCTTGCTGCTACTGTTACAACTTCAAACCATGGATGGTTCTCAAGCAGAGAAATAAATCTCTGTCCTACCATACCTGTTGCTCCAAGGATACCTACTTTTAATTTCTGCTCCATTGTTTTCTTCTCCCTTTTCTTCTTATTTTCTATTTTCTATCCAAACGTTCTCTTTCAATTTCCATTATATAATGAAAGAAAACATTCAGTTATTTTGGGTCGCTGTGATTATCCATTACTCTGTCACAAGATAAGCTTCTTCGATTGCGATCACTTTCTCCATTGCCGCTTTTCCCGGTGCACCGATCGTATTTCTCATCTCTACACAGGTCTTCATGCTGATCGCATCATAAATATCTTCTTCAAACACCGGTGAGATGGCTTTGAATTCTTCCATTGTCATATCATCCAGCGCTTTCTTATGCTCAATGCAGTACAGTACGAGTTGTCCAACGATTCCATGTGCATCACGGAACGGAACTCCATGATTCACCAGATAATCTGCTGCATCTGTCGCATTGGTAAATCCATGCTTCGCACTCTCTTCCATGCGTGCATCGTTAAACTTCATTGTCTTAAGCATTCCTGTAAAGAGCGCCAGACATCCTTTTGTTGTATCAATTGCGTCAAATACAAGTTCTTTGTCTTCCTGCATGTCTTTATTATAAGCAAGCGGAATTCCCTTCATTGTTGTCAGAAGAGAGGTCAATGCTCCGTAAACTCTTCCTGTCTTACCACGGACAAGCTCTGCAATATCCGGGTTCTTCTTCTGTGGCATGATACTGCTTCCTGTACTGTAAGCGTCATCAATATCCACAAACTGATATTCGTTGGAATTCCAGATAATCACTTCCTCTGAGAATCTGCTCAGATGCATCATCACAGTTGACATCGCTGACAAAAGCTCGATCAGATAATCTCTATCAGATACAGAATCCATACTGTTCAGTGTCGGTCCTGCAAAATCCAGAAGCTCTGCCGTGTACTCTCTGTCAAGCAGATAAGTTGTTCCGGCAAGTGCTCCGGCTCCCAGCGGACAGTAATTCATTCTCTTATAAATGTCTTTCATTCTGGATCTGTCACGCTTGAACATCTCGAAATAAGCTCCCATATGATGTGCAAGAGTGATCGGCTGTGCTTTCTGAAGATGTGTAAATCCAGGCATGTAAGTTTCGACATTCTCTTTCATCAGTTTCAGAAGAACTTCCAGAATCTCTTTCAAGAGTCCGTCAAGCTCAATAATCTCATCTCTTGTATAAAGTCTCATATCCAGTGCAACCTGGTCGTTTCTGCTTCTTCCTGTATGCAGCTTCTTTCCTGCATCCCCGATCCGGTCGATCAGGTTTGCCTCAACAAAGCTGTGAATATCTTCATATTTATCTGTAATCTCAAGTGTTCCGTTTTCCACATCCTCACGGATTCCGTTCAGTCCGTCAATGATCTGCTTCTTCTCATCCTCAGTCAGAATTCCCTGCTTTGCAAGCATTGTCACATGTGCAATACTTCCGCGGATATCCTGCTCATAGAATCTCTTGTCGAAAGAGATGGATGCGTTAAAATTATAAACCAGCTGATCTGTCTCTTTTGTAAAACGACCGCCCCATAACTGTGCCATCTGTCTTTCCCCTTTTCTATTATATCGTATTTGCCCATTAGTTTATCACACTAAAGTGTCAAATGTCTACTATAAACTTGCAAAATATACCTGATTTCGACGAATTCTGTAGATTTTTTCTTATTTTCTGCTATTTTGATTGCTTCTTCCGTCATTTCACACACATTTTTCTGCCTGACGTGCTTTATAGGAGAACTCGCATCCACAATAATCCTGACGGTAAAGACCATAGATTCCAGACAATTCGATGGATCTCTTATATCCATTCTTCTTCTTGAAATCAGAAAGCAGATACTGTACACCATATTCTTCACCGACACGTTGTCCGATTTCATTCAACTTCTGCGCATTCTTCATCGGACTTATACTAAGTGTTGTTGTAAAATAGTCGAATCCTCCGGCCACTGCAATTTCTGCGGATTCCTTCAGACGAAGTTCATAGCATCCCATGCATCTGGAACCGCCCTCTTTCACTTCTTCCAGTCCTTTTGCCATCTCATAGAACCGGTCGCGGTCATATTTACCGGCTAAAAATGATACCGGATACCGGAAATGCATCTCTTCAATCAATTTCTGTTGTTCCAGGATGCGCTTTGTGTATTCACTTTCCGGATAAATATTGGGATTATAATAGAAGACAGTGATTTTAAAATACTGTGATAAATACTCTAATACATAACTACTGCACGGTGCGCAGCAACTATGTAGTAAAAGAGTTGGTACTTTTTCTTCCTTTTCCAGTCTTGTCAGAAGCTTCTCTAGTTCTTTCTGATAGTTTATTTTCTGTAAGTTCATTTTCATCATTCTCCTGTATCTTTGTTCCAGATCAATCATTCCTTTTTTCTAAAACGCCTGACATGTTCATTGATTCACTCTCAGGATTATTTTTACATATCATAACATTAACTACTACTGAAATGGAGTCTTCAATGAATTCTCTTCTGGAACTTCATAACATATATTATTCTTATCACACATTGGACGCAGAAACAAGGGCTTTATCTGATCTTTCCTTTTCCGTGCAACCTGGAACCTTCACAGCAGTTGTCGGTCCTTCCGGATGCGGCAAATCTACACTTCTCTCCCTGATCTGTGGATTGATGAAGCCAGATGCAGGAGAAATCCTGTTAAATGGTATCCCTCTCAAGGAAAATTCCCCCCTGATTGGCTATATGCTCCAACACGATCATTTACTGGACTGGCGCAGTATTTACCGGAATGTCACCCTCGGTCCTGAAATCTGCGGCACACTGAATACTGCAACCAAAAAACGTGCGTATGAGCTTCTCGAACAATATGGTTTAAAACAATTTGCTTCTGCACGTCCCTCCCAGCTTTCCGGAGGAATGCGCCAGCGTGCCGCCCTGATTCGGACTCTGCTGCCTGATCCGCAACTCTTACTGCTTGATGAGCCCTTTTCCGCTCTGGATTATCAGACCAGGCTGACCGTCAGCGACGACATCGGTCAGATTATCCGACAGAGTGGAAAGACCGCACTTCTTGTCACTCATGATCTATCGGAAGCAATCAGTCTTTCCGACCGGGTCATTGTCCTCACCAACCGTCCTGCCAAAGTCCGTTGCGAAATTCCGATTTTCTTTAAATTAGAACAAGACACACCTTTAAATCGGCGGAATGCACCTGAATTCAAACACTACTTTAATCAAATCTGGAAGGAGCTAAACCATGACAACTGAGCATCTTCGTTTTCTCAAAAAATTCCGCAGACGCCGACGGATGGTCGTCTTTCTGCGGATTCTGATTCTTTTCTTATTCCTGTTACAATGGGAAATCTGTGCCGATACCGGAGTTGTTGATTCCTTTATCTTCAGCAGCCCTTCCCGTATCATAACCTGTTTTCTGAAAATGACAGAGGATGGGTCTGTCTTTCACCATATTGGAATCACCTTGTATGAGACACTTGTCAGCTTTCTTCTGGTCACACTTACCAGCATTCTGATTGCAATCCTCCTCTGGTGTTTCCATGGACTCTCCGAAATTCTTGACCCTTACATGGTTGTCCTGAATAGCCTGCCAAAATCTGCCCTGGCGCCCTTACTTATTGTCTGGCTGGGTGCCAATACCACAACCATTGTTGTTGCCGGAATGTCCGTTGCAATTTTCGGAAGTATCCTGAACCTCTACACCAGTTTTTCTACGATCGACCAGGAAAAAATTCGTCTGATCTACACACTACATGGAAAACGCAGGCATGCGCTGACCAAGGTGGTTCTTCCTGGTTCCATTCCGGCAATCATCAGTAATATGAAAGTCAATATTGGGCTTTGTCTTGTCGGAGTTATCATCGGTGAATTTCTAGCCGCAAGAAGCGGACTTGGATACCTGATCATCTATTCCAGCCAGGTATTTAAACTTGACTGGCTTCTGATGAGTATCTGCATTCTATGTATCATTGCAGTGCTGTTGTATGCGATAATCAACCTGATAGAAAAGTGGTATCTGAAAAAGACGGGGTGACAGTATTGATCTGTCATCCCGTCTTTTTCATTATTCAAAACTTCCTGTCGGTTCGGTAACACCAATCAGCAAATGCTGTATCACTGTACTTCTTTTATTATCTTCCGAATCACCTTGACATCTTCTTCTAATTCATCCGCAATCTGCTCAAGTGATTTTTGTTTCTGCAGCTTTCTCTTTACTTTTTCCTTTAACAGATCATCCCTTCCCTGCTGCATTCCATCTCTTACGCCATCGTCATACATTTCCTGAATTGCTTTACACATATTGATTGTCTCCTCCTTATTCTCGGTCTCACCTGGTATATGTTTCATATTTAAAAATGCCTTCATCGCCTGACTTGTCTCATGGTCAACCTTTTGAAAGAATTTCTTATTTTGATTAACGTAGTTTCTTAATCCATCCTTATCTTTTCTATATTTTAGCATAGTTAGTATCACTTGTAAATCCTCAGGCAATATTACATTCTCTCCACCATAAATCACACCATTAAATAAATTTGCGAACCGATTTTTTTCACTTAGCCAGATATTGACATTAACATCTGCTTTTCCCATAGACAGTTCCTCCCTGATTTTTATTCTTTTGTTTTTAAATCATCAAAAATGGAATCTCATGCTGATATAGCCTTGAATATGAAATATTGTCATCTCTTCGATAACATGTTCAGACAAATGAAATATAGAAATATATGTCTGAGATTTTGATGTGGATTAACTATAGCAAAATAAACTGCTACTGTCAATGATAAGAATCGACCTGGATCCATAGGAATCAAAACAACAATTCAAAAATCCAGGCCATTCCCTACTTATTTATTTTTTAGAAACATTCTCCCTGAAAATGCTATGTGTGCTCTCTCATAAAACTCACACTCAGCCGGGCAGATTGGGCGATACAATGGATCAGCTACTACGATCTGAGCGTTTTTCAGGGCGTTTTCCATCTCTTCTTCACCGCATATCTTCAGATCATGCTCTCCCAGCAATCCTTCTGCATTCTCTAAGGGACAGAGTATCCTTGTTTTATAATGGTGTCTTCTTTCGATAATTGCAGCAAGAGATCCAATTGTAACCGGTTCTCCGATCAACGTAATTATTTTTTCAGAGTTACCAGTTCCCTGTAAATTCTCTCTTCTCCGATCTTCTATAGCGGGAATCTGGATGCGTTTTTCCAAAGCTTCACTGATTCTCTCTGCATATTCTTTATAAGGTGTTCCAATCACATAAGGCGTTCCATATTTTTCTTTCAGCATCTTCGCTGCCCTAAGCCCGACAGAGGATATCACAAGATTCATCTCCGCTTTTCCTGCCTGTGCCAGATCTTCCAAAGAATCTCCCATCGCCCATGTGGAAATCGTCTTCCACCCATACTGCTCAAGATTCTTTTTTAGTTCTTCTACTTTTGAAATCGGGCCAAAATCGAGAGGTGTTGCTCCAAGCAGATTTACTGTACGTTCTGAACCATTTCTGTCTTCCATTTGCTCCGAAACAAATCTTCTCGCAATTTCCTCCAGTGCCTTTCCTGCACCATACACATAATCATGCATTCCATTCGTTGGCACTGCGAAGGCCGGAATCCCCGTCTCTGTCTCAAGCACTTTCGCCAAAGCCGGAAAATCTGTTCCATTCATAAATGGAATCGGTGAACTTACAAGAGCAATAAATTTCGGATGTAATTCACCTGCCGCCTCTTTGATATCAGATAAGAATTTTTCATCATTCCCCATCACTGCATCAATCTCTGTTAATCCGGAAATAAAGATCAGACTGTCCTGATTGTACCACCTGATTTCATCATGCGTGTTATAAGTGGAATTACAACCGGAAGGATCATGTATAACAACCATCCCACCTAATTCATATAGTGCAGAACAGACTCCCGATACATCTGAGGTATAAATCGGTATAATTCGATATGCCTGTCTCATATACAGCTTGTACACCCCCATCCTTTTTTTACAATAAGCGTTTTTGGATCTTTTTCTTCTAAAAATGCTTCTTCCATTAGTTCGGCAGTCCTGCGGATTCCGTCAAACCCCTGTAATCCTGCTCCCTGAACAAGATTTACAAAATATCGGCTTCCTGTAAACCATGCTGCCTTCTGGCCGATTGCCAGAATCTTATCCGTTGCATGCTCCTCATGTAGCAGACGCATTTTCGCATGGACTGTTGAACGAAGTTCCAACTCCGGTTTCTTCTCTTTCAGCCACGCAAAAGCTTCTTTTTCTTCTGGACTTATACTGTCCAGATACACCGTCTCTACGTTGAACCCATGTGTCAGTAACAGTTTCGCCAATCCAAGCGGACGCGGATGGAATGTATAGTCGATTGAAATCGGTGTGTTTCCGATCACTTGCCTTGTGTGTTCTAATGCCGCCTCACAGAGTGAAATTTTCTTTTCTATCCATGATAACAGTTCCTGATTGTCTTCAGGTTTTAAAGTATTCCACAAAATCTCTTCTTCCTTCTTGATTTCTTCATAATCAAAACTCAGTGGAAGATAAAGAAATGTTCTGTCCAGTCGTTTTGCCAAAAGTTCTATCCCATATTTTCCAGATGGATAACAACAGAGAAATGTTCCTGCATTTCCCAATTCTTTATACTCTTCCCATGTTCTGCAGCTCTGCAATTCCCTAACTGTATAACCTGCTTTTGGTAACAATTCTTTCAGATCACTACTTTGATCTAAAGCAAAGTCACTTCCCAAAATAGAAATCTGTTTTGTATCCATTTTATCAGGTTCTGAATCCAATGACTCATACATTGCTTTTCTGAGTTTCTGATCCGGTGTCGGTCCGTGTTTCTGCATGATTGGATCCATATAGCATCTCAGAAATGTGATTTCCGGGAATTGTTCTTCCAATTCTCTGTAAATTCTTTCCAGATCACATCCGATAAAATGATGAATACAGACTGTAAACAAAAGAATCGCCTTCGGCATTTTCTGTCCCGTCTTTTCCTCGCGTTCTTTTAGTTTTCTTAAAATATCTGCCGTTCCTTCAATCGTCACATCTTCCAGATTTCCGCTTAACAGGTTCTGCTCCTCTACGATCACAAAGGAAAATCTGTCTTCTTCACACATCTCTGCTGCAGTAAGCACAACGCCCCGCATACAGTTGTCCGCACAGACATAAATCTGATGTGCTTCCGGAATCAGCATTCCGGTATGAACGATATTCCAACAGCCATGTGCCGGTGAATTAAATTCCAGCCCTTGTGGGAACGGAATTGGATAGGATGCGTCTTTTATGCTGACAACCGCATCTTTCTCACTGATCGGCCAGGCTGATTCTCCAACTTTTCTAAGCATTTGACACCTCTTGTTTTTCTCTCACTTTCATCAGGATTGCTTTGGCAAGTATACGATATTCTTCTGCCATTTCACTTTCCGGGAATGCTTCAAGAACGGTCTTTTTCTGTTCTTCTGCCTGCTGAACAAGATCACTTCTTGTCAAAGTTCCTACGATACTTGTATGAAAATCTTCCGCCAGTTCTTCTACTTTCTCCTCCTCACGCGGGACATTTCTTCGATTCAGGATCAGCCCTCCCAGTGTGGCATATCCGCGATTCTTAAAGTTTTCTACCGCCATAGCAATATTCGCACCTGCATGAATCGCCATATTTTCTCCAGATGTAACAATAAAGATCTTGTCTGCATACCCATTTCGCATCGGCATAGAAAATCCACCACAGACAACGTCTCCGAGCACATCATAAAGCACTACATCCGGCTGGTATTTCTCATATGCACCTGTCTCTTCGAGTTTTTCCAGTGCAGTTATGATTCCGCGTCCTGCGCACCCAAGTCCCGGTGTCGGGCCGCCTGCTTCTACACAGACAATTCCTTTGTATCCAATTTTCACAATATCTTCCAGTTTCAGGTTCTGTTTCTTTTCCTGATACATCTGAAGTACGGTCGGAACCTCTTCTCCATGTCGGAGCAGAATCGTTGAATCTGCCTTTGGGTCACATCCAATCTGAAGAACCTTTAATCCCTGCTCAGCCAGTGCTGCTGCCACATTGGAGACTGTTGTTGATTTTCCGATTCCACCTTTTCCATATACTGCAATTTTAATCATTCTGTGCCTCCGCTTTTGTAATGATGTTTGAATAGGCAGTCTTCGCTGACACACCTTTGAGTCTTCCGATCTTTCCGGAAAGGCTGCTGATCATATCCTGCGGTGCATCAATTGCAATACTGATGATATTAATTCCTTTTTCCCTATATGGAATCCCCATACGCCCGATAATATAATTTCCGGCTTCATGAAGAAGATCATTCAGTGTAACGATCGCTTCCGGATTTTCCACAATTATGGAGATTACTGCTACTCTTGTATCCATTTCGATTCCTTTCCGCATTTCGGAACTGGTTTAACAGATCCGTGGCAACAACTCTCCACCCGGCTGTGGGAGGAGGGACTGGGTTCCGATTTCTGTCATACGGATAACTTTGCCTGGGTTTTCTTCTGTGATTGTTCCGATGATTGCTGCATTTTGAGAGTATGGACACTGGTGAAGTGTCTCTACAATCTTTTCTGCCTGTTCTGCCGGAGCAATGATCACCATTGTTCCTTCGCAGGCAAGATAAAGTGGTTCAAGTCCAAGCATTCCACAGACTCCCTGCACCTCGGTAGCTACCGGGATTTTTGCTGCATCAATCTGTACTCCAACCTGGCTCTGTCCTGCAATCTCGTATAATACAGTTCCGACACCGCCTCTTGTCGCATCGCGGATTACATGAAGTTCATGTGTCGTGTCCATAACAGCCTCCACCGTCTTCCAAAGTGGGGCGCAATCGCTCTTCACATCTGCCTCGATTCCGAAATCTTCTCTCGCAAGAAGGATCGTGCATCCATGTCTGCCGATATCTCCGGTTACGATAACTGCATCTCCTGGCTTCGCAAGTTCTCCGCCAACCTGTACGCCATCTTCAATTTGTCCCATTCCGGTTGTTGTGATAAAGACTCCGTCTACCTGTCCTTTTCCGGCGACCTTGGTGTCTCCTGATACGATGCGAACACCTGCTTCTTTCGCTGTTTTAGCCATTGCCTCCGCAATCTGCTCCAGTTTCTCCATTGGGAATCCTTCTTCAATCACAAATGCACAAGTCAGATATAATGGTTTTGCCCCCATACAGGCCAGGTCATTTACTGTTCCGCAGATAGACAGTTTTCCAATATTTCCTCCCGGGAAAAATGCCGGAGATACGATAAATCCATCTGTTGACACTGCCATTTTCCCAACCGGCGGATTTAATACGGCTGCATCATCTGCTGTCAGATCCGGATTTGCAAAATGTGCTGCAAATACTTTGTCGATCAGTTCTGAAGTCTGTTTTCCGCCTGCTCCATGTGCCATTGTAACTGTCTGGCTTTCTATTTTTTCGCTCATATTATTTCCTCTTTTTCTGTCACTGTTCACAATAACCATTTCTATTTTCTTCTATACTCCGTACATGAAATAAGCGGAACACGCACCTTCATTTGAAACCATGCATGCTCCTACCGGATGCTGCGGTGTACAGACTTTTCCAAATACTTTGCAATCTGATGGCTTACATTTTCCCTGTAAAACATCTCCGCAACGACAAGCCGGATTTGCTCTTCCTTCCATTTCCGGAATCTGATATTTCACTCTTGCATCAAACATTTCCCACTCTTTACGAAGCTTCATTCCGGAATCTGGAATCACTCCAAGACCACGCCATTCACTGTCGCAGGATTCCATCAGTTCATCTACAAGACGCTGCGCCTCTTTGCTTCCTTCTGCTGTTACTACTCTTGGATAGCAGTTTACAAAAAATGGTTTTCCTTCCTGGTAACGTTTCAATGAAACAGCCAATGCTGTCAGCAGTTCTTTCGCAGTAAATCCTGCTACAACTCCACTGACTCCCTCCTTTGTCAGAGATTCACACAATGCCGTTCCGGTAATTGCATTTACATGTCCCGGATAAAGAAACACATCTGCACTTCCTTTTAATGCTTCATAAGCTCCCGGCATCGTCTTATTTGCCGTCAGGATAGAATAATTCTCTAGTTGTTCTTCTTTCGCTTTCTTTACTGATAAGCAAGAAGAAGGGGTTGTTGTCTCAAAACCAACGGACAGGAACACGACTTGTTCCTCCGGATGTAACCTCGCATATTTTTCTGCATCTGCCGGTGAATAAACAATCTGGATCTTTGCGCCCTTTTCTCTCGCTCCTGCAAGACTCATCTTTGTTCCCGGTACACGGACAAGATCGCCAAAAGTACAGACTGTCACACCTGCTTGAAGTGCAAGCCACACTGCCTCATCAATAAACCCAACCGGTGTCACACAGACCGGACATCCCGGTCCTGAGATCAGTTCCACCTGCTTTGGAAGTAATTTGCGGATTCCAAGGCGAAAGATCTCATGTGTATGTGTTCCGCACACTTCCATAATGCGAACCGGTGGTCCATCATACTGCTCGATGATTTCCCTCGCTGTTTTTCTTTGTTTCTCATTTCTTTCAGATGTTCGATTTTTTGTTATATCCTGCATCATCATTTATTCTTTTCACCCCACTGTTCACTGCTCTATAGCAGTTCTTCCATAAGCTGATCGGTCTCTTCGTCATCTTCTTCTGTGATCTTTGCAATTGCGACTCCGGCGTGCACCATCACGTAATCGCCCGGCTCCAGATCTTCTAATAACTCTGAAGATACTTCCCTTTTCGCACCACCTGCATCTACCACTGCAGTTCCGTCACTGATGCGAACCACTTTAGCTGATAATCCTACACACATTTTTCTTATTCCTTTCTTTTTTAACTCTATAAAATCGGAGCTTCCTCTACACACTCATGATTCATTCCATAAAATGCCTGACCAAGCGCAATTCCTCCGTCATTCGGCGGAATCATCTGATGTGTCAGCACATGAAAACCATTTGCAATTAATCCGTCTTCCGTCAGACGAAGCAGTAATCCATTCTGAAATACACCGCCACTAAGTGCGGCTGTCCGGCATCCGGTTTTCTCTGCAGCATGGACACACGCTGCAACAATCTGCTCTGCGAGTCCTTTATGAAATTCATAAGCTGCCTTTTCTATTAAGTCCTGATCAAATGTATCTTCTGCCACTGCATTTTCGCCAATATTGCTAACCACTTCGACTGCTGCCCTCACCAGTCGACTTGTCAGAAGAAGTTCTCTTCCATCGTCTGCTGATTCAGTTAAACACTTCTGCCCCCCATCTAAGACATTTATTTTCTTCTCACCAGATCTTTTTTCATAAGCTTCTGCTGCGAATTCCAATGCCATGGAGGCTTCTCCTTCAAAAGAAGATTTCTTTCGAATTCCAAGTATCGCACTGATTCCATCAAATAATCTTCCTGCACTGGTTGACTCTACCGCATTGATCTTTCTCTCAAGCATCGCAAGCTGAACTTTCGCTTCTTTTTCCTCGCAAAGACCAAGTTTCTGAATAATCTGCATCGCCTCATCTTTTGATTCAGATATTTGCCAGATTAAAGAAACTGCGATACGCCATCCTTCTTTTGCAGAAGCATCTCCGCCGATCTGCAAAAACGGTGTAATACTGCCAAATCTGGTAAAATCCTGATAATCTGCCAGCAAAACTTCTCCGCCCCAGATGGTTCCATCCGTTCCATATCCGGTGCCGTCAAAAGCCACTCCGATAACCGGTTCCTGACAGTCATTCTCGGCCATGCAGGATAAAATATGCGCATAATGATGCTGCACCTGTAACATCGGAAACCCGAGGTTCTCTGCAACAACCGTGGAATTGTATTTCGGATGCAGATCACAGACCACCACCTTCGGTTCCACTTCCAGTAACGTCCGGAACCGATGAATTGTCTCCTGCAAAGCTTTTACTGTCCGCAGATCTTCCAGATCCCCCACATATGGAGACGGATAAAACCGGCTGTCCACGCCGATGCAGAATGTATTTTTCAATTCACCGCCCACAGCAAGCACCTGCCCTTTCCAGTCCACAGATGTCATAAAAGGCAGTGGTGCATAACCTCTGGAACGCCGGATCATATACGGCTCATTTTTATAAAAATCCATGACCGTGTCGTCTGCACGGATTCGGATTTTCCGATCATGTGATAAAATAGCATCACATAAATGAGACAATTCGGCAACCGCTTCCTCATCATCACGGCAGATTGGCGCTCCTGATGTATTTCCGCTTGTCATTACCAGCAGATCCGGCATTTCGATCCCATCATCATACTGAAAAATCAGCAGCTGCACCGGTGCATACGGAAGCATCACGCCAACTTTCGGATTTCCCGGAGCCACAGATGGAGCAAGTCGCGCTCCATTCGTATTTGCCTGTTTTGTCTCATTTTTCAACTTCAGTTGTTTTTCTTCTGATATTGCGAAATCATTACCACCCGCTGGTATTCTCTCATTTGATCGTCTATCCAGGAGCATGATTGGCTTTTGATGCCCGGTCAGAATCGCTTCCTGCTCCGGTGTCACGATGCATTCCCGTTTTACCACATTCTCATCTTTTGCCATAATTGCAAATGGTTTCGCCGGACGTTTTTTCAGTTCTCTGAGGCGCTTCACCGCCTCTTCATTAGTCGCATCGCAGCACAGGTGGAAACCTCCAATCCCCTTAATCGCCACAATTCCGCCTTCTGCAATGGTCCGTCTGGTGTAAATGATTGCATCTCTTCCGCGTTCTTCTCTGCCGATCAGGTAGACCTCCGGACCACACTCGTTACAACAGACTGGCTGTGCATCGTATCTCCGGGTTGCCGGATCATAATATTCTTTTGCGCAATCCGGACACATCGGAAATTCTTTCATGCTGGTGCGCTCCCGGTCATACGGAAGGGCATCCAGGATCGTAAGTCTTGGTCCACAGCAGGTACAGTTGATAAATGGATGCAGATATCTACGGTTCTTCGGATCAAACATTTCTTCCTTGCATTCATCACAAATTGCAATATCCGGTGAGACAAAAATCTCACCTTTCGTCTTTTCACTTTCAATGATCGCAAACTCCGTAAAGTCTTCTGCTTCTTCTACCGGCTCAATATTCATTTTCAAAATTGCTGCCCGCTTCGGCGGCTTATTCTCAATATCCGAGATAAATCCATCCACTGCCTCTTCCGGTCCCTGCGCAAAGATTTCCACATACGGACCTTTATTGGACACGCTGCCCCGGATCTGATGCGTAGCCGCATGCCTGCTCACAGTCGGACGAAATCCTACGCCTTGCACGATCCCATAGACGCGGATCTGTTTTGTCACTTCATTTTTCATCTATTCACACAGTCTCCCTGACACTGCAAAATGTCTTGTATTTACGAAGATTCCCTGAAAATCCGGAACCATTTTTTCCATACATGCATCTGCGAAAATGATATCAAATCCACCATTTTTCACAAGATCGATATAATCATCTTCCTCACGCAACGACACATCCTGCGGACAGGCAAGCTCTTTTTTCCTCATAAACCAGGTTGCTGTCTGCACCTCTGCCGAATTCTCTCTTTTAAGAATTTCCTGCCGGATTGCTTCCGCCATCACCTGCTGGTGTACCACAAGGATCTTCTTTCCCTGATAGTCCAGATTCGGAACCAACTCACCTGCTGCCGGATAACCGATCTCATACGGCGTACCAAAGGTCTTTTCCAAATATTTGGCTACTTCCAGTGCTGCCGCAGATACAACAATATTTTTGCCAACTTCCGATGCCCTTTCTACTGCCTCAAGCCCATCGCCCATTCCATAGCAAATGGCTTCTTTTCCTTCTTTTTTCAGTTCCTCTCTTACTTTATCTGCTGCTTTCAGATCGCTTACATCCTGTGGCGTCATTCCGAGGATACCGACTTTTTCTTTGCATACCTCATATTTTTCCTTCGCAAATGCAGTAAATAATGCAAGATACGCTTTTTCTTCCCCTTTATCGTAAAGCTCCATTCCGTCGGTATCAATGGCAAGAATCGGAAGGTCGGTCTTTTTTTCACACATTCTTTTCAGTGCCTGGTAATCCGTTCCGATCACAGCCGGAACCGGAGTGCCGACAATCGCCGCAAAATTCGCATCAATCTTATCAGCTGCATCGACCAGCTTTGCGACCAGACGGTCATCTCTTCCAAGAATTGCATCCATATCACGAAGTCCTGCGCTGAATACTGCACTTTTCCGTTCAAACCATCTCGGCTCATCAAAACCGCAGACATTTCCTGTGCATCCTCCCGCGTCGCAGATGACGATGATTCCGCCAAGTTCATATAACACAGACACTGCGCCCGACTGATCCGGTGCAAATGGTGTCAGATATTTTCTAAGTCCTCTCATGCTACACCTCCAAAAGGGTTTCAAACAACCGTGTCACACCTGCATAACCATAAGGCTGTCTGTCCTGATTCCAGATCACATTCGGCTGATCCGGATGATAGTATCCCGCATCCTTTCCAATGGTCATATTCACGCCGCTCTTTTCCGGATCGTAGTACAGCATGGTCGGTTCCATATTGGAAAATACCTTCGTCTCCGGGCTGAGCTGGGATAACTGGTTCAGGTAAATAAAGTTCTCTGCTGTCAGTGTTCCATAGATTTCCGGCACCTTAAATCCATATTTGATCATCGCAAGTGCCATTTCAAATGGATCTCCGTTCATCCACTCACCCACGGCAAAGGATGCCTCCGGATGTTTTTCCTTAAATTTTACGACCGCATTTTCCGCTGCTCTCCGTGGTTTTTCGTCATCAAACGTTACTCCCAGAACTGCACCAAAAGCACGATACTGACTGGCAATTTTATCAATCTGATACAGTCTGCGCAGCTCGATATACGGGATTTTCAACCGATCATGAAAATCCTCTGCCGCAAATCTGGCTTCCGGGTGAAGTACCAGATTAAAATTTGCCTCAGACATGGTCTGATATTCCGCATAATCCTTACATCTTGAAATTTCATGGATCGTTTTCACACCGGCATCATGAAGCAGATCATATAATTCACAGTCATCCACCAATGGGGAAAAATATCCTAATAAATTCACCACATTTCCTTTTTTCTTCTTTGGCTCCAGAAGGGAATATAAAGACTGACGTACATGCACCATCGGCGGCTTTCTTCCTTCTCTTGTCAGCGCGTACATGTAGCATGGTCGAACCGGAAGTCCGGCTCTTTCTTCCGCTTTTCTGCACACACGCTCCATGTCCGTCCCAAGAAGAGTATCTACACAGGTAATACAGATCATCACAACGGACGGTCTCTTTTCACAGCAATTGCAGATTTCTTCTACTGCCTTCGGAATCTTTTTCAAATGACGTCCCGTTACGATATCGGTCTCGTCCATCATCAGATAGAAAAAACGGTTATCATATTCCCTCATGGAACTGATAAGCGAAGTATTTCGTCCACAGCAGCCCGGTGCCACGATCAGCATGATCGAATCCGGTACAGCAAGTCCCGCTCTTTTTACTCCGAATCCTTCTGCTCCCGGTGAGTTAAATGCAAGCGTTGCCGGTGAGCTGTAGATCAGGTGTGTATTCGACCGGAGCTGTGCCGGAATCGCATCTCTTCCCAGTTTATTTAATTCTTTTACGGTACAATAATATGCTTCTTTTGCCATACCTTCTATTCCTCACTCTTCAGTAATAACTCTGCCAGATCAAAAAATCTCTTACTGATCGCGGAATCTTTGTCCCCTTCGATCACCGTCATTCCCTGATCCTCATAGCGGATGATCTCATCACTTCTCGGGATTTCCCCGACGATCGGGATCCCGCTTTTTTCGGAAAATGCCTGTACTTTTTCCGTCTCATTTTCCACATTCCTGTGGTTCAGTACAATACCGAATACTCTGGCATAGCTTCTGTCCTCAAAATTCCTCACCGCACTTGAAATATTATTTGCTGCATAAAGTGCCATCTTTTCTCCGGAAGTTACGATCAGAACCTTTTCGGCGTACCCTTCCCGGATCGGTGCTGCAAATCCACCGCATACCACATCACCAAGAACGTCATAAAGTACAACATCCGGCTTATATGTTTCAAATAACTGCAAATCTTCTAACAGCTGGAATGTGGCAATAATCCCGCGCCCCGCGCATCCAAGTCCCGGTGTCGGTCCACCTGTTTCAATGCAGAGCACACCACCATAGCCTTCTTTTGCAATATCTGAAAGCTCCTCCGGTT
>ERZ779869.1963-NODE-1963-length-17890-cov-11.828483_pt1 | contig 17890 bp, 19 predicted proteins | sample MGYA00511557_ERZ779869 | MGnify/ENA primary metagenome ERZ779869 (study PRJEB29588, sample SAMEA2154620) | human gut metagenome | biome: human gut; feature: human-associated habitat; material: faeces | place: Denmark | collected 2008/2010 ...
ATGTGTAACTACCAAGCCACATAAATTAAAATCCTTTGGGAAGTAACTTGTTACTGATTGCAGTACAAGAGTACATCATAAGGATACCACATCTGAACTACGTATCAGGTGTGGTAGTTCATTGACTTTAATAGTATTTGTTTATTTAGTATTAAATGATCAAATAATATTTTAAACCAATTAATTGTTTCACTAACTCAAAGAAATTAAAACTAAAAGAAACAAGCAAAACTTATTTAATTGAAAGGAGGATGGCGGACGTAGGAGTTAGTTTAGCTCCTCTCACGACTGAAGTCACGAGTCTCCGCCAAACAATTTGATGAAAACAATTCGAGATTTCATGTCAAAAAATTATGATTTTGTATCATACAGATTAACAGACAAAGACTGGAAAAATAACTTTTTGTCATCAGAAGAAGAGATTATCAGCCATTCTATTTTCGCCGGATGTTTTGCAATTCAGGACGAAAAAATCGAACCTTTGGATGGAGATATATATTCCTCAGATGAAGAAGTAATCTGGTCTAAAGAATGGAAAAATGAAAAAGAAGGAGTTCAGAATGGGCTGACCGTTTTGGCCACAGCTGATTGGGCCAGCTTGAGTAAACAGCTCTAAAAATATAGGAGGTTAATATGTCAAACAAAATTCAATTAACATTAACAGAAGAACAGGCGAAGATCGTTTCTACCGCATGCGAGTTCTACGCCAGGGTTCGCATGGGGCAGTTTGACAGAATTATAGATCATACGTTGGATCTTAGCATCCCGTGTGATAATTATTGCGATAGAAGAGATGAAGCAGAAAAGCTTTTGCTAGAAGCCAGAAAACAATTGTATCCAGAACTTCATGGAATAGGACATTCCTATGGAATTGGAAAATTCGAAGATGCTGATCTAGCCTACGATGTACACCAAGTACTGAGAAATCAGTTCGGGGATGACAGACCGCCATTCAGCTACCACGAGCTTCCGGAATGCAAAAAGGTATAGTTACATAATAAGCGAGAAAACAGAATACACCTAACAAAATAATCATGGAGGAACAATTTTGAAGAAGAAACCAAAAGTGAAAATCAAAAGCAACCGAAAAGAAATCGTTGCTATCAATGGAAAAGCAAAAGAACAACGCCTGTCCTATGGGCAACTGGTAGCTCTTCAATATTTAGAAGAGCATTCTCAAAACGAAAAAAATATTTAGAAAAGCTAAAACAAGTCATGAATGGCTTGTTTTTTGCTATAAACCCCGTGTTTTTCCAACAAATAAGGGGTAAAATCTTGACAATATAGGACTAGTAATATATAATAATATCAGATAGAAAAAAGGGTAACCGAAATCTTTGGTTGAAACAGCAGAAAAGAAGGGGGAATGAGATGTGAAGAAAATTACAGACAGAGAGTTCAAGGACTATGAAAAATACAAAGGGGAAAAGAACAGCGGAAGACTTATCACTATGAACCTTCTGCGTATCATCTGCGAAGCCAATAACAATGTGCCGGAAGCGGTCGGGAAAGATATCCTGAATATCGTCAGGACAGTGGGATCTGAAAAGTGAAAGATTTTATTCTGACCCATCAGGCACTTTTCTATGGATTTGCGACAGCCGGCACCCTTGCGAGCGCAGTCGTGAGTGTCGGGCTTGCAGGAATAAGAATCAGGCTTGTTTCTCTCAGCAGAAGAGACGTTGAAGAGGCGGTTGCATCCGTGACCGCTGAAAAAGGGCACATTCTGCTTTTTGCTCTTCTGCAGACCCTCAGCATCATCTGCATCTCTTGCTATGAGATGTGTCCTGGAGATGTCCAGCTTGTGAAGGCGGCACTGTGTGCGCAGATCCTGAGCATCCAGAACGCAATACTTGTGCTCGACAGCCTCGTCTTTGTAGAAAAGTTCCGGAGGCGTGCAAGGAGCAGTCTTTCTCCGGATGCCGAGTTCAGGTACTTCGCCGAGGAGTGTTACAAAATATTAAAACGGGAAAGCCCACGGTTTTAACCGTGGGATGAAAGCGCATTTTCAAGAAGCTATAATTTATTGTAAAAGATGAGTATATCAAAGTTCCTTTATCACAAAGAGAAAAGGTCATTGGCGGATATACCGTCCAAAGAGACTTATACAGCGCTTTTCTAATAAAAAATGCGGACTGCACATTAGAACATGCAGACCGCGATAAATGCGTCCATGAATTTGAACATTTTGTAATGATACACGACCAGTTAATAAACGATCTTAAAACATCAAATGTAACCATGAAACAATGTTTCGGTTTTTAAAACCACAAAAAACGGTTCAGACATCAACCGTTCCTTTGGCTGGTACGGCTCCCCTGGAGCTGGAACGCCTATAAAGGATAAACCCTGACAACAGGCATCTATATCGGAGAATTTTCATATCGAAGTGATGTTGCCTTTATTTTAAGGAATCCCATGTCTTTAGACGTGGGAGGATGTCAAAGAGATATTCTAGACGCCGCATCCTCCGAAATTTCTGAAAAACGCAGATACTTCATGATGGGAAACGCACTCGTCACGAAAGTCATCAATCGTATTGAACCAGTATTAGACAAAATTATTAGTAACGAATAAGGCAGGAACTCCTGTCTTTTTTTAGAAACTAAGCAAATTTTTCAACCAGATTTTGAGGAAACATTTTTGTTTTTCAACCAAAGGGTGCTTTTTGGCACAAGTCTCAAAACAGCGTTTTTCAACCAGAGCACAAAAAAAGAGTGAGTTACTCTGAACTCACTCAATATTCGTTTTTCAACCAAAGATTTCGGTTACCCGAAAAAAGATGTTGCAGGCTCTTTATATTGACATGAAGCACTCACTGGGTGTATAATAAAATCATAATAAAACGGAGGTAGTTTTATGAAGACAAACGAACAATTTGCAAGTATTATCTCTCAAATAAAAGAAAAGGAGGTAGACAGCAAACAGCTGGGAAAAGATGTGGGAATCAGTGCTTGGAAGATAAGCAGGATTCTATGCGGAGAAGTGATTCCTAGCCAAGACGAGCTAAATCGTATATGTACGGTTTTAGGTATAGAGATTGATACCCCGACAGAACAGGAAAGATTATCAGAAATAATAAGGACCGCATTAAGAAAGAAAATGTATTCTTATGAGCAAACTTCGATAAAAATAAACCTAGACAAACAGTTTATTCGTGACATGGTTGAAGCAAAAGGGGTCTACTTAACTCCGCGGTACATGAATAAATTAGGTGTACTTCTTGAAATTCCAGCTTTATCAGAGATTAAATCTGATGAAAATACAGAGATAATCAGTAAAAAGATCAGAGGGCTTCGAGCTGTAAATGGATTTACAATCACTAAGTTATCTGAGCTTACGGGGATATTGCCAGCGACACTGGGCATGTATGACGCAGGTTATGCAATGCCTAAAGAACAAGACCAGCAAAAGATTGCCTCTGCATTTGGAACGACTGCAGAAGACCTTAACGATTCGGAACTTCCTTGTTTCGACGCAGAGAAATATCCAACTTTCGCATCTCGCTTAAGGGCAGCAAAAGCGGCTTATGAATTACACACAAGAGCAATTTGTTACTACGTAAAAGCAGGAAGTAAAACCATGGCAGGCTTTGAAAACGGAGAAAAAATTCCAACAAATGCAAATATCATTCAAAAATTCTGCGATCTGTTTAACTGCGATTTTTTTGAAGGTTTAGAATTGAAGAGCAATAACGAAAATCCCAAAGGACAAGGACTTATACAAACAAATAAAGCTGAAGAAAAGGATGAAAAAAGCTCTGAAATGGCTCCACCAGAGAGCAATGTATTAGCAAATATGTATGAAATGCTTACAGATGATGGGAAATACCAGTTGGCAAACGCATTATGGGATATTTTCGAAGACCAGAATAACCGCCTGCCAAGGTACAGAAGATACATAAGATAGGGCTTAGGAATAAGTTCATCGCACAGGAGGAAGCTATGGAACTATACAACATAAAGTTCAATTTAAAAGAGAAATATTCCGCAATGGACGTTGCAAAAATATTTAGAGACTGGATTACCGAAAGAAATTATATGGATATTCCGGTTTACGAAGATTCATTAGACATATGCATACACAATAGGCAAAGAGAATACAGAACATTATTCCTTCAAGAAGAAAAAGTTTTAGCTGGAAAATTCTCCATGGTGGGACAGGGTGTCGAATGGATAACAACATTCACGTTTAATGATGCAACTAAAATATTTACCGTTGCGCTTGATAAGAAAAAAGGAAATACAGACGCACAATTCGACGAACATTTCGAAATCCCCAGCTTTATAAATATCATGATTGAGCATGCCACTCCAGACGCTGGACTTCCAATATCGCTCGAACCTTTAGAGCTTAATAAAAGCGTAGCGAATAAGGTTGCTCCAATCGTAGCAGGAGAAAAAGCTTTAAGCCTTCCGCTTGTTCTTATGTCTGTAAAAGAAAACGGAGAAATGACTGCAGATCCTGGATTTATAGCAGACGACTTAAAAGGGACTGCTCATATCGTCACGTCCTTAAGCGCAAAAGATGATGAATATTTAGCGAAGCTCACTAACGGTTTATATAAAAGAAATGGGATTGTGAGTGTTTACTTTGCAGGGGATAAAAACCCTGTTGTGTTTTCTCAAGAAGATATGCCATCAGAAACATTTCGACATAAAATTAAAAACACTATTTTAAACAATTCAAGGATAGTATGCGGAAATAAACTTGAGACATGGGATGGAGTATTTGAAACATATACAGATCTCGAGATAAAAAACAGTGGAGAACAAATAAAAATACTTCAAGAACAAGTAGTAAAACTAAAAGAAGAAAACGAGTCATGGATACAACTCATTGATAAGGAAACAGAACATTCTAATCAGCAAATCGAAAGACTAAATCAGACTTGCCAAAAACAAGAAAGAGAGGTCATGATATTGCAGGCTCAGTTAGATGCAAAATGTGACCAAAAGAAAGCAATCCTCTTTGCAGGAGACTTAGAAGAGTTCTTCCCAAACGAACAGCGTGAATTTGTTATATCTGCAATTCAGACAGCTATTAAGAATACAGAAAGCGCAACAAGAAGAATGGATGTACTTCAGGATATTGCAGAAGCAAATAAATCGGATGGTATCCTTGAAAAAAGAAAAGCAGAAGTAGAAAGCGTCTTTAGTGGAAAGAAAATGCTTGGGGATAAAGAAAGAAGACAGCTTGAGGATATTGGATTTACATTCACTCATCAATCTGGGCACTACAAAGTAATTTATCATAAAGACGATAGATATGTATACACAATGGGCGGGACACCATCTGATATTCGCGCAATGAAAAACAATTGTCACAATATCATTAAAAAAGTATTTTAACACAATTTGGCAAACCGGAAACAGTTCTCTGGTCTTTGTTGAAGCGTCCAAGCAGCATACATGCAAAACCCAAGAAAGGAGAGGGGTTCTCACTAGCACCCACAGGGAACCCTGTGGGGTTGCGGTATCTTATATTGCAACCCAGAGTGAGTAGCCTAAGTGCTTCAGGCACTACGTTAAGAAAGAATATATAGTTACCCGTGGATGTAACACCTAGTCTGCGGCTCTAAGGGGACACATTAAACAGTTCTGTGTTGCAGGAACAGTGTGTGGTGGACAATAGTCCTTTATCCATCAAACCTTTCATTAACATTGGCGAAGGTGTCATTTACAGTTGATATGTACTGGCTTACCGCTTTAAACGTATCATAAAAAAGGAGGTGCCTTACATGGTATACGTATTAGATATCAATGGACAGCCGCTTATGCCAACTGCAAGGCACGGCAAAGTAAGGAGACTGTTAAACAGTCATCTTGCAAAAGTAATAAAACGCTGTCCATTCACGATACAGCTTTTGTATCAGAGTACAAAAGAAACGCAGTCAGTGTCTCTCGGTATAGACGCTGGAAGTAAGCATATCGGTCTGGCTGCGACAACAGAGCAGAAAGTTGTTTATCAGGAGGAACTTATTCCTCGTAATGATGTTGTAAAATTACTATCTGCTAGACGACTATTACGTCGTTCTAGAAGAAATCGAAAGACGAGATACAGAAAGCTGAGATTCAACAATCGTGTGCGTTCCAAACATAAAGGATGGCTGGCTCCGTCAGTCGAAGTCAAGATTCAGGAACACATAACAGCCATTAAGAGAATATGCCAAATTCTGCCAATATCTGAGATTCATGTAGAAACAGCAGAATTCGACCTTCAGCGTCTAAAGGCGATGGAAGAAGGAAGTCCGCTTCCTGTTGGCACAGACTATCAGCTTGGAGAACAGTATGATTTCTACAACACAAGACAGTATGTGCTTCATCGAGATAGATATACTTGTCAGTGCTGTGGCGCACATGGTAACAATGTAAAATTACATGTACATCATATCGAAAGCCGACAGACTGGTGGAAACGCTCCAAATAATCTGATTACACTTTGTGAACATTGCCATAAAGCACTGCACGAAGGGAAACTTGAACTTTCAAAAGGAAAGAAAAGAGGCAAATCTTATCGTGATGCTGCTTTTATGGGCGTCATGCGTAAAACCCTGCTGGAGCGTCTGAAAAAAGAAGTTGATGTTCCTGTCACAGAAACATATGGATATATCACAAAATACTGGCGTGAAAAGGCTGGCTTAGAGAAGAGCCATATCAATGATGCTATCTGTATCAGCAAGCATCCATACGCCAAGCCTCTGAATACTTATTATCTGGCGAAGGCGGTTCGACATCACAATCGCCAGATTCACAAAGCTAAAATCAGCAAGGGTGGTATTCGCAAGCGTAATCAGGCACCATATCTTGTAAAAAGATTCCGACTGTTTGATAAGGTCTTATATCAAGGTAAAGAATGCTTTATTTTTGGAAGACGAGTCAGCGGACGTATGGACGTTCGACTGTTAGATGGAACACGTATTAATGCGTCTGTAGGATATAAGAATTTGAAACTTTTAGAACTGAGAAAAGCTTATTTGACAGAAAGGAGAACGTGCTAACACACAGGCAAGCCTGTTTGTTTCCGCACGATAGATTTTATGACGAAAGAAAGCCTATTACCTATGGAAAGATATGATTTTGCGGAAAATTTTGAAATAAAAGAAGTAAAAGGGAAAAAAATGATTGCTCTTAACGGATATTTTTATACAGGGTCCACCAGCGCTTTCCTTTGGCACAAAGAAGAACGAAATATCACGATTCCTGTAGCGAGATTTCTAAAATGGAAAAGTCGCGATCCAAATAGCCCTGAATACGAAGAATATATCTTAAAATACAGAATAAAGGTTCGCCACGTCAGCAGAGACGAGGCGGAACACGAATTAAAAGACTTTAATCCAAAACCGCTAAATTTAGTCTCTGTAGACGAAAATACCCCTTGTGGGCATTACGTCGACATGACGTTTGCGGTCTAAGAAAAGACAAGGAAGAAATACCACCAGATTTCGCAGCTCGCAGATCCGATTTCGTTATTCATTCTGAGATGCTGCGGACAGTTTTCTGACATATACTTAATAATGAGCGCATAAGGAGGAGTACACATAATGGATAATTTTACTATATTAAATCTTGTTGCTGGACCAAAGCAAAATGGAAAAGATGCCGGCATCAAACGAGTTGCAGAAATCCATCTAGCCGATAATGGTGTAGAAGATGAGTTTTACATAAGTTTAGCTGTAAATGGTAATGACGTTTGTATTTATGATACAGATAACCCAACGTACCATGTTCAAGTGGAAGATGGTACAGAACTTCCATGTGAAGACTTTGATGAAATCATGCAGTTCTGTTGCACAATCGAAACTACGCGAGATGTCCTTATGGAAAGCCCAAGTTCTACCTGGTGTAATTTATACAAATTTCTTTTAAAGGCTGCGGAATCATCAGACCCGAAAAGCTTAATCAGACCATACATCAATCATAGTATTGCAGAGCTCCCGCATACTAAATAGTCAACTAAATATTAAATGCCAAATAATGCAAAAAAGTATTAACAACACAGATCTAGACCTGAAAGGAAGGCAGGATTTATGAAAGACGAAAAATATTTCTTAGATAAATTAGCGGCAGAAAAAGCGTCAGAAATAAACGAAGACAAACCTCTTGTCGTATTCTTAGATGGGCGAGGAATAACTGGTAATCACGAAACATTTAATCTTATGACTGGAGTGTTTCAGAGAGCTATGGTTGAAGCTGCTCTTGGGGCTGCAGGGGGAGAAGAATGTCTTATCTACGCTACACTTGACGAAGTAAGTATGATCTTCTCAAAGCCAAAAAATATCATTTCACATTTGGAATATAAGACGAATGACGAAGTAATTGCAACTATATTACAAGATTTCGTATCCGTATTCTGGAAGAAATTTGGAGATTATGTTCGTTTCCATGGGTATGTTTTTAACTTAGAAGACGGGGATGAAGAAGATTATGTAAAGTGGAGGTATAGACGTTCTAGGCATGCTGTTTACACATATACTGCAAAAGAAAACCATGTTCATGCAAATTACGGAAAAATGACAGAAGAAGAAATGAAAGAGCTTCTGAAAAAGAACTATCTCTGGGATAACCTAAAAACAAATACTGATTTCTTCAAAGGGACATGCGTCCGCACAAATGCTCGATCTAATTAGATTTTAAAACAAATAATAAGCAAAAAGACGCCCCGAGTGGTACCGAACCATTGATTCGTGTCATGGTAGAAGCTAAAACAGATGAATTGTGTGCTGAATATGTAAAGCGTGTTACAGATTTTTTAGAAGCAAATAATTTTTAGAAAGAGGGTGACCCTATGAAAAGAGTCATAAACATTGTTGAAGATGAAAAAGACATCAATAATTTAGTTGCCCAATATTTACGTAAAGAAGGATATGAAGTTCATTCATATTATACATATGAAGAAGCGAGTGCTCATGTCGTAGATGATGATGTGCATTTATGGATCTTGGATATTATGTTGGATGATAAATCTGGATTTGATTTGATTGAAGAAATTCGTCTACAAGGACCAGAAACGCCTGTTATCTTTATGTCTGCGCGTGATAAAGAATTTGATCGTATTATTGGTTTAGAAAAAGGTTGTGATGACTATATCACAAAACCATTTTCACCCAAAGAACTTGTATTAAGAGTTAACAATATTATCAAGCGTGCATATCGTGATGACAATAATCGTATTAGTATTGATGGTTATGTATTGGATGAAGAACAAAGAAAGATCTATGCGGATAATGCGGAAATTGAATTAACGGCAAAAGAATTTGATTTGTTGATGATGTTTATTAAAAATAAAGGAATCGCATTCTCTCGTGATAAGATTTTAGAAAATGTTTGGGATGAAAACTATTTCGGTAGTGATCGAGTTGTAGATGATACTTTGCGTCGTTTACGTAAAAAACTTCCAAATCTAAATATTCATACAATCTATGGATATGGATATCGTTTAGGGTGATACAAATGTATCCCCTTTTCTTTTTCTTATGGTAAAATGATAGTGATGAGGTGATATTTTTATGAAGGGACCTTCTTTTTATTTTCAAAAAATAATGAAAATAGACATCTTTTTTTAGTGCGCCTAAAAAGGCGGTAAGGTTAGATGTGTATTTTCATTTTTTATTTATGTAAAAGCTAATCAAACAAAAAAAGGAGCTGAACTCCATAAGTAATAAAATTCACTTACTCGTTACAGCCCCTTTTTCTTGCGAAAAATTGGACGTAAAAGCAAAAATCAGACATATTATGAATACAGCAGATGGCAGATTTTCTCCATTTTGTGGTAAAATAGCTATCTTTGCAAAAAAAAGGAGGGAAAATACACATGGCAAAATCATTAAGCCAAAAACCTGTGTGCGTTGGGAGCGTTATAGTCTGCCTTGAACGACACACATCCTTTGGAGAATATAATGAGAAGAAAGAATCTATGATGAAAGAACTGTTCGTCATAGATGATATAAACAGAAAAATAGATCGAAACGACCCGGATATTACACATTCTATTTCTATAGCAAGAGCAAATGGGACTGGTGACAAGTACTTGCTGGCGGGAGAAGCAGAAGGAAAAGAGATTAGAATCAGAACAGATCAGCAAGCTAAGAAAATAGAATATCCTAAAAAAGAAATTGAACAGGTTGACCTGATTTCATACGCGGTAACCGACATAACATTAAATGATAAAGAAATAAAATACGTCGAACTTAAGCGAGATATTGAAGAAAATCAAAGAAAGTATATGGAATTAGCGAAAGAACTTGGAGAAGCAAGGCTTTCAGATGACGAAGCGGGATTTTTACAAAAGAAAATCATCGAGAAAACGGAAGGCATGCAAGCTTTGAATTGGGATACCCATATGAAGCTTAAAGAAATCTCTGATTTGGAAATCAATTCGCCAGAAACAAACTATCTGGATTTCGTCGGAGTTCGCCCAGGGATGATCATTTACACAGACGACAAAAGTCCATGGCTTGTGCTTGAAAAAAATCCTGCATCAGCAGAAAAAATACTTAATGAATCCTGCGCTACAGGTAAATATGGGGATGCATTTGTTTGTATGTCCTTAAAAGGCGCAGAAAGGCTTGTATTTACGTCCCAAAACCATCAGATAGGTAAAGATACCTCTATTGCTATTTCAAGCCATACAGGGGCAATTAAAGAGGATATATGGCGTGTTATGGTTAAAAATATGTCCGTGGACAAATTAAGTGAGGAACGCCTGGAGATAATGAAAGCTTCTGCAAAAAATCCTCACTTGTGCGAAGCGGTCAAAGAATGCACTCTTTCACTAAGAAAACAACTGGAAGCTCGTGTTTTATCTGCTGGGATTGGTCCGGACGAGATTAACGTCTTTAATTGCAATGAATTGAAATCAAAAGCGATGGATAGAAATACCGCGGAATTAATTAGACGCTATCCACAAATCTCAGAGGATTTAAAAGAGATTAGATCTATAGCAGACAGGATAATTAAGACGTATGGACTTGATAAAGATTATGGACCGGGGAACATTGCAAATGAAGCGATAAAGGAGTCTTCACAACCGAATGTTCCAAAAGAAAAATTAGAAAGAACAAGTAATCTTTCTGCACTGCTTAACCGTGCTGCGACCGGAGCAACCAAGCAAAAAGCAAAAGGATCAAAAAGCCCCCTTGGAAAAGGAATCTTAAAAGGTTAACAACAAGAACAGAGCGGGCAAGGCTCTGCTTTTTAAAACAATGGCTGTATGTAAAAAATGCATTTCGACAATTTCTGACATATATATAGCGAAAGAACGTGCGCCCTATGCTATTCGCACATAAGGAGGAAACGATATGGGCAAAACAGGAAACAACCAAGAAGAGCTTTTGAAATCTGCTCTTGCTGCAATTGAAAAAGAATATGGGAAAGGAAGCATCATGACGCTTGGGTCCAGAGAGCGAGTATCAATAGATGTTATATCATCTGGTTCGTTGGCGCTTGATAGGGCATTAGGAATTGGCGGGTACCCAAAAGGGCGTGTTATTGAAATCTTCGGACCCGAATCATCAGGAAAGACTACGACAGCGCTTCATGCAGTAGCAGAATGCCAAAAGAGCGGAGGTATGTGCGCTTATATTGACGTAGAGCACGCTATCGATCCAGTTTACGCTGAAGCACTTGGCGTTAATGTAGATACATTGCTTCTTTCTCAGCCAGATAGTGGAGAACAGGCACTTGGAATTACACAAAGACTTGTACAGTCAGGAGCTGTACAGTTAGTAGTAGTCGATTCTGTAGCAGCACTTGTTCCCCAAGCGGAATTAGATGGCGAAATGGGCGATTCGCATGTAGGACTTCAAGCAAGACTAATGTCCAAAGCACTTAGAAAGCTTGCAGGGATAATGAGCAACACCGGGACAACCGTAATCTTTATCAATCAGCTTCGTGAAAAAGTGGGGATTGTGTTTGGGAACCCAGAGACAACGCCTGGAGGGCGAGCTCTTAAATTCTATAGCAATCCAGAAGAGTACGCCGCCCTCATAGGACGGTGGTGAATTCAGCGTTATTGGTTCTTGATGTACTCTTGTACCGTTTCTGCAGTGTTTGTACCCACAGATCCTACAAAATAGCTGTTTGTCCAGAATACAGGTTCCCAATAGTATTCACTGACCTCTGCTGGATAATCACGTCGGGCAGGGTATGAATGCTGCTCGTAAATTCATGGAAGCAAATCCAGATATCGACGAAGAGATCACAGAAAGAATCAAAGCTGCTATGTTCACAGCGGAAGATTAAAAAGGGGTTAAAAAATGAAGAAAAAATTATCAGTATTTATAGCCAGTTTAATGGCTTTCGTATTATTAGTTGGATGCAGTAACAGCAAAATATCCAACGACTACATTACAATCAACAAATACAAAGGATTGGAAATAGAAGAAGTTAAAAAAGCAGACATCACAGATAATGATGTGAACACACAGATACAGAATAACTTATCAGCAACGGCTGCATCTGAAGAAGTAACAGATAGAGCAGTGGAAAACGGAGATATCGTCAATATTGATTATTCATCCGACTTTGAAAACGGTTCTGATAAGGGCTATAATTTAGAAATAGGTTCAAATACGTTTATCGGGGCAAACGGCGACTGCAAAGGGTTCGAGGAACAAATTATTGGACATAAGATTGGTGAAACGTTTGATATTAAAGTTCAGTTCCCGGCGAATTACCAAGCTGCAGAATTGCAAAATGCTGTAAAGACGTTTTCCATTAAAATCAATTCTATTTCTAAAAAAGTAGTTCCAGAACTTACAGATGAGTGGGTTGCTGCAAACAGCAAAGACTCTAAAACCGTAAAAGAATACAGAAAAGAAGTTAGAAAAGCATTAGAAAAAGATAAAGATTCTACCTTGAAATCAACGCTCCGTTCAGAAATACTTGCAGCACTTCTTAAAAACGTAGAAGTGAAAAAATACCCAGATGGGGAAGTAGATAAACAAGTTGCAAGTATCACAGATTATTATAAAAAATATGCAGAACAATATGGGATAGAGTTTGATGATTTTTTAGAGCAGAAACTCGGAATGACAGAAAAAGATTTTGCCAAGGAAGCAAAGAAAACAGCAAAACAGACTATAAAGCAAAATATTGCGGTTCAGCTAATTGCTGATAAGAAAAATCTAGTACCATCAGATAAGGAGTACGAAGAGGGATATAAACAACTCGCAAAAGATCAGGGATACGAAAGTGTCGACGCTTTAAAAAAAGCTGCATCAGAAGATACTCTTAAGAATATAATTTTACAGCAGAAAGTAGCTGATTATTTGCTTAAAAGTTGCACAAAGATAAAAGCGACAGATAGCAATACTAGCTCAGAAACAAAATAATTCAAAACAAAAAAGCCACAGCCAGGATAGTCCTGCTGTGGTTTTCTTTTCTTTTTGTTACAAATTAGCACTGACGAAGTGCTCGTTTTTTTAAATGTCGCATTTTAACGCGAGCATTTCTTTTGCGTCTAGCATGAGAAATAATTTCCCAGTCAAAGCCTGATATTCCATAAAATGCAAGTATCATGCCGCCTAACCAAGCTACGCACAATACAAAATTTTGAAAGTCTGTTATAAGATCAGTTCCTTCGCAACAAAACAATATAACGAAACCAAAAACTGAAGCCATACAGCCTATAGCGGTAATGATTGCATGAATCATTACATAACCTGCAAGCCATAAAGTTTTTTTCCTTATTGCTTTCTTTTTCTTGTCGTCAAAAGACTTGTATTCACGGATTGCTGCAGCATAATCCACAAACACCTGTTTAGTTGCTTCTGCAAACCAAATAATTCGCCTTCCACAAGCTTTAATAACTCCCAAACTTTCTTTTCCTACGCTTAAATTTTTTGACATAATTTGTTTCCTCCTATTTTCCGAGAGATTCCCGTCTCCACTCTTCTTAATATCGATAATAATATGTCTGAATTCGTATGCAATAGAAAAAATCTTTTTCTAGTCTTATTTGATAACAAAAAAGCCCCTGGAACAAAAGTCCTGGGGCTAGTTTTAGTAATCTTCGTCGACACCAAGAAAGATATCATCTGCGGGTTCTTCGGTAAATATTTCTTCCATATCTACCTCTAACGCTTTTCGAGATGGAACGACATCAAATCCACATACGACGCAAAGATGTTTCTTAATCTGATCATCTGTAAGATGGATATCCCTGCTTCCTGCGCATACCGCATCGTTGATATAACGCGCATTTCCTTCATCTTCTGCGTGAATGTATTCGGATTTATCCGGAGTGTTACCAACACACGCCGTAAAGAAGCACGGAATCTTATATAAGCTGCACTGCAACATAAGTTCGTCTAATAGTTTTTGGCAGTGCTTTTCAAATTCTTCTTTCTTGTCAAATACTTCTGTTGATTTTTTTTCACTCATTTTTTATTTAAGGCGATGGGAGCCCATGCCTTTTGACATAGGGAGGAAATCGCCTTTTCTCCTTTCTATTTATGCATATTCCTTAATCCTCGTTTTTGATATGGTTATTGGCGACTAACCATTCATAAAGCCTTTGAATGTTGCAAACAAGTCATCATCAAGGGTTGGATCGTCTTCATCTTCATCATCTTCATCAAAGAAGCTTTTGTTCTCATTGACTCCTGCAAATGGGAGTTCATCTTCTGGAATAGGTGCTGTTTCAACAACTTCTTCCTGTACTGGTTGTTCGACTTCTTTAATAGGTTCTGCAACTGGTTCGATCACTTCTTTGGTAGAAGGCGTAGCAGTAGCAGTTTGCCTGATCATTTCTTCTTTTTTCTCTTTACTTATTGCCAAATCAGAAACATCGCCAAAACTATTTTTTACATGAATTGGTTTGCTTTCGTCGTCTGATTTAATCGTAGCAATAGAGGGTGTTTTGGCTCCCCCGGCTGGTTTGAGAATCTGCGAAATATAATCATGCTTACGTTCTTCAAATTTTAGCTCAACAGCATTTTCTATTGCTGAAGCATCAATTTCTTGCATACGGGCGGTTTCTTTTGCAATCCAAGCATCGTTTTTAAGGAACGCCCCAAGCTGTTGCGTTATTAAACATTCCCTTAAAAGGGTGCGAAGAAATGCTGCTCTTTGGCGAGGCTTAAGTTGATGTTTCAAGAAATCAATAGAAACGGCGTCGTCGATATTTGTTGCGATGTGAATAAAACGTTTTCGACCATCAAGTTCAAAAGGCTTGCACTCTGGTACGTAGAAGCGAGTAATCTCGCCTCTAGCGTAGTTATAAAGTGCAGTCTTGATTAAAGCTGAAATGGAAATACCATTGGAATTCAAAGAAATAAGATCCGCGTCGAACGTTTTGTATAATTTAAGTTCAACTTTCATCAAATTGTTTGGCCTCCTTAAACTCTATTCTTTTTAAGCAATTCACGTACATTTTTGTACATGTACATGTAGTATCCACGTACATTCGCCATTGTAAATGGAAGATTTGTGTCGTTCTGATTACCAGCAACAACTTTAAGTCCTTCAATTCCAGAAAGCTTATCGCGGATCAACTCGTTCCAGGCAGCCCCGGTACCACCAGTAATTACGAAATATTCATATTCATAAAGACTGTAAATCTGTCCAATACGTTCAAGAGCTTCATCACATACTTCTCGGTTTGCTTCATCAAGCATGTCGCTAAAAGGTTCATTGTGGCTTTTCCATTTATCATGACAGCGAACAAATCCATTTCCAAGACAAGTCTGAATCCCAATTAAAGAAACTTCTGTATTGTATTCCTCATAAATTTTCTTAATCGTACGGTTAAGCACCTGGCGCATTCCATACTCTGGGAAAGTTTGTTTATCCTGTACTACATTGTTACGGATAGGGAAGATATCTAATGTCCCAAATCCTGCATCAAAAATCAATACGTTTTTGTTAAAGAAATCTCCGGCATTTTTTACGAAGTGATGACTGTTATCTGTTGCAACAGAAAAAAGTGTACCTGTAGGCTGAGCCATAATGTCGATATGAGATTTCTCAATGGTAAAGTCAAATACTTCTTCTGGAGCATTTCCAATGCGAAGAGAAAAGTGATGACGCCCAGCAATAATATTTTTAAGCGTATTTGTATCCGTTTTTAGATATTTTGGTGGAAGCCCACTTTGTACATAAATTGGTTTATCATCTGGAGTGCCAAACTGATTTTGACGATGGCCAAGTGCAAGACCAGTACGTAAAATAACCAAAAACATTGGATCATCGTATCGTGCGCGTCCAAATACAGCTTCTTCTGAAATAGTTGCATTGTCCTGTTCTACATTATTTTGTGCAGCTTCTCCTACGAGCCAAGTATTTCCTGTATCAAGGTCTTTATAAATGAGGCTCGTTTTAGGAAGTGTCCCTACAATCTCTGGTTCAGATACCTGAGCGAAGCTAGGAAAAATTCCGGTTGAGTTAGGCGAAAACACCTTTACAGAAGAGTATCCAACATCAATTGCGATAGGCCATACTCCTTTGATCCCCCCATTATTTGCTTCTTTAATTTCTGTTTTTGTTTTGAATTGACTTGTGTAATTATTTGTCATTTTTTGTTTCCTCCTTTTAAAAAATCTTGAAGCGAATCACATTAGTAATTTCATCTTCTTTTACTGGGCCAAACGCTCTACAATCATAAGAATTGTTGCGATTATCACCCATGACGAAAAACTCGTCAGTCCTAAGTTTTAATTTTGCCTTAAGTACGCCAGCATTTTCCATGATAGGGAAGTCTTCATCTACAAGGTCGCCATTTCGATAAAGTCGGCCATCAATAATTTGAAGAACATCGCCAGGTACACCAACAACGCGTTTAATAATTTTTCTGTCACTGTTTTTCACTGAATTTCCACGATCTTTCAGGGAACAAATAACGATATCGTCGTATGTAATATCTTTCGTGGTAGACGTATCGTTCAACCTAGTGACAAGAATGTTTCCATTTGTATATGTCGGGGACATTGACTGCCCCACAACTGTAACGAGATGAGCTGTTCTGCCACCGATAATAATAAAAGCACAGACAGCAGCAGTAACAAGAACGCTACCCCAATCATCCAAGAATTTTATATATTTCTTCTTTTTTGGGCTAGGCTCCGGGATAAACTCTTTATTTTTTTCTGTAAATATTTTCTCGGCTTGCTGTGTCTCATTAAAATCTTCTGCATTTTCTTCTTTTGTGTGATCTGTTTCTATCATTTTACAGTCCTCCTGTTTATCACACTGAGGCAAATTCTGTCATCTGAATAGAAAAGAACTTCTACATCGTAATACTTATACTTAAAACGTGTATGCGTAAAGTCTGTAAACTCATCATCCTCGATAGAATCGGAAATCATCTTGCTAAGTTCCATAATAATGTTGCCAGCATCATCAAAGCTTAATCGGTTCGAGCAGGCTTTCTCATCTTTCTCATGTCCATCCGGATGTTTTTCATCTTTCAGCATATATTTCGGACACGCGTAAAAAGCTGTTTCGCCACTCATAATCTTCATTGGTATGGGTTCCGCGTGGTTCCCACAATAGAACTCAAGATTTTTGCCAATATTTGTTATCATGTGTTGTCCCTCCTTTGAAAAATTGGTCTAGTATAAGTGACCACCTTTTATATGTCAGAAAATCCAAATTTTAAAATTTTACATACAGGGTTTTTGATGGTTTTATTTTTTTATTATCAAACCCTGTGTTCAAAATAAATTTCTGACATATATATTAAGAAGCGTATAGTAACAAATACACTTCAAGCTGCCGGTCCTAAAATCGCAGTAAACAGAAAAGTCTAAAAAGACTAAGGACTAATTGTTAAGTAATCAAAAACATAGAAATATGCATACAAACATAGACAGGAGTGGACACATCAAGTCTCTTGTCTATAGCAATCCAGAAGAGTACGCCGCCCTCATAGGACGGTGGTGAATTCAGCG